>Ga0209211_10002420_pt1 | contig 32246 bp, 39 predicted proteins | sample RifGroA2_FD_183992 | JGI IMG/M metagenome (GOLD analysis project Ga0209211, IMG submission 183992) | Groundwater microbial communities from Rifle, Colorado, USA - Groundwater A2 (SPAdes) (version 2) | ecosystem: Environmental > Aquatic > Deep subsurface > Groundwater | place: Rifle, Colorado... | reverse complement strand
CTCCTTGGTCTTGGCAGAACCGCCGTATTGGGGTGGAAGGCTCCGGTGATATTCGGAATGATTGTTCGCTTTTGATGAAGTGTGCGTGTGTAGTGGTTCTTTATAGACCGGACGATCAAACATCGTGACACCTGTCTGCCCGGGTTTTTCGTATTGGACAACGGTTTCTAACATACTTAAAGGTGTGCTGGAACGCGGGATGTACATGCGTGCAACCGCGAAATCCAAGCTTCCACTTCCTGAAGGAGTGTATCCACTATGAGGCATATAGGTCATTTTGGAGTATAGAAGATTTTGAAGGATAAAAATTGAGTGGGACAGAAAAGTCATAAACTGAGAAACCCGAGAAAACTTTATATATAAGTTATAACTTATAACATATAATCCCCTGACGAGGTGACTCCCATGCTAACCACTGTGGCAATCAAACAAGAAACCTTTACTCTGTTGAAAGATGAAAAACAACGTTTGCATGCGCAAAGTTATGATGAGGTCATCCATAAGTTGATCCTCAGCATGAAAAAACCCAAGCGATCGTATTTTGGTGCATTTCCAGGAATAGCGGAGGGTTTTGAGAGGGACAAGAGTGGCCGTTTTAATTGATTCAAATATTTGGCTTGATTATTTTGCTGGAGGACAACGAGCAAGAAAGGTGCTCCATCTTATTGAGCAGGATCAAAGGACCATTCTGATCAGTGCTATTAATGTGACAGAGCTCTTTCATCAGTTTCTCAAAAGAAAAAATAAAAATGATGCAGAGAAAATGGTGGAGTTGGTGAGTCGCTACGGTTTTATTGTTCCTGTTGAATCATCCATAGCGTTGCAAGCAGCAAGGTTACAACATCAGCAAGGTCTGAGCCTCGCAGATGCACTCATTTATGCAACAGCACAAGAACACCATGCTCTTCTTGTCACGGGAGATAAGGACTTTAAGGGTATGAAAGACGTGGAGTACATAGAGTAATACGGAATGCAGAGAAGAGTAATGGAGAGAACAGCCTGGCATGGAGTTAATAAACCTTCCCAAAAACTTTATAAATTAACCGACGTTCTGCCTTTTAAATACAAGCAGGGATCTGTAAGGGATCTGGGCGGGGGTATCTATGCCATTTTTGGATCTTCAGCAGTTAGATATTGATCATAAAACCGTTCTGGTTAGGCTTGATCTTAACGTCCCCCTAGATGAAGAAGGCAACATTACTGAAGACTCACGGATTATTGCTTCTCTCCCTACGCTTCAACATCTTCTGGATAGAAATGCAAAAGTGGTACTGATGACCCACATGGGAAGACCCAAAGGACAGGATCCCAAACTTTCTACACTCAATGTTGGAAAACGGATATCGCGTATGCTCTTTAGAGAAGTCAAACACATTAACCAATGTGTGGGAAATGATGTCAAGCAGACCATCAAAGCTATGAAACCCGGAGAAATTCTTCTTCTTGAAAATCTCAGATTCTTTGAAGGAGAAAAGAAGAATGACCCGCAATTTGTCAAACAGCTTGCAGAGCTTGCAGATGTTTATGTCAATGAATGCTTTGGCGTTTCTCATCGTGAGCATGCGTCCATGTACGGACTGCCAAAACTGCTTCCCGGTGCAGGAGGATTCTGCCTACGGAAAGAAGTTGATACCTTAAACAAGATGATGCAGAATCCCAAGCATCCTTTTGTTGCAGTGCTGGGCGGAGTCAAAGCAGATAAAATGGATGTTCTAAAAAATTTGCTTCCTAAAGTTGACCAGGTCTTGATTGGTGGAGGACTTGCCATGCTGATCTCTAAACTCCAAGGCAAAAATGTGGGAAGTTCAAAGTTCGATGATGAATGGATGACTGAGGATATGCAGAAAAGACTGAAAGAAGTGATACAGCATCCTGATTTTGTGAAGAAAGTCATTCTTCCCGAAGACTGCATCGTTGCACAGGAATGCAAATCGGATGTTCCAACAAAAGCGGTGGATAAAGACAGCATTGAAGACGGATGGATGGCGCTGGATATTGGACCAAAGACTCGTGAACACTTTAAATCAATCCTTGAAAAAGCACAGACGATTATGTGGGCAGGGCCGATGGGCGTCTTTGAGATTGATCAGTTTGCTGAAGGAACCAAGATGGTTGCAAAAGCGATGGCCTCTTCCAAAGGACTCACGGTTGTCGGCGGCGGACAGTCCGGCATGGCGATTGAACAGTTTAATCTTGCTGATCGTGTGACGCATGTTTCAACAGGCGGAGGAGCATTCCTGCATTTTGTTTCGTATGGATCACTGCCGGGAATTGACGTGCTCACGAATTTCAAAGAACAATCACAGCAAAAACAGCGCATGGAAATGCAGACCATCTTTTGAGAGATTGATGGAAGTGGGGAATAATACAAAATGACCGTACGTGTTGCAATCAACGGATATGGAACAATCGGAAAACGCGTTGCAGACGCAGTCAGCTTGCAAGATGATATGAGAGTCGCGGGGATTGTCAAAACATCTCCTTCCTTTGAACTTGATCTTGCACAGCAACGAAAGTTTCCCATTTATGCAAATACCAAAGAAAATATGGCGCTCCTGCAACAGAAAGGGATTTCTGTCCAAGGCACAACAGAGGATCTCCTGGATCAGGCAGATATTGTCATTGATGGAACGCCCAGCAAGATAGGAAAAGAAAACAAAGAAAAACTGTACATACCAAGAAAAATCAAAGCCATTCTCCAGGGCGGAGAGAAAGCTCCAACTGTTGAATGTTCATTTAATGCATCGAATAACTATCAACAAAGCTATGGAAAAAATTATGTTCGGGTCGTTTCCTGTAACACCACCGGACTCTCGCGAAGCCTTGGGGCGATCAAAAAAGCTTTGGGTATTACGAGTGCACGAGTAACCCTTATTAGAAGAGCAGCAGATCCGTTTGACGATGAGACAGGACCGATTAATGCGATTGCACCGGATCCGATCACTATTCCTTCACACCATGGACCTGATGTGAAAACCATTATTCCTGATTTAGATATTGTCACCATGGCTGTCATTGTTCCTACCACACTCATGCACCTGCACACCTTGAACATTCAACTTCCAAAAACAACAACTGCACAAGAAATCCAGGATCTCTTTGCAAAAACGCCAAGGATTCTGGTTGTTGAAAGCGACAAACGAATCTCTTCTACAGCAAGCATTATGGAAATGGCGCGCGACTTGTGCCGGCCGCGAGGAGACCTGCAGGAGCTTGCGGTGTGGGATAAAAGCATCAGCGTTGTGAATGGCAATGAACTCTTTTTTACCCAAGCAGTCCATCAAGAAAGTATTGTTGTTCCTGATAATATTGACTGCATCCGAGCGATGATGCAGTTGACCGATGATCCTTTAACGAGTATGAAAAAAACAGATCAATCATTAGGATTAAAGAAGTGGTGGTAGGTGTCAAGCATGTGGCCGTCAGTGATTATTAATCTCAAACAACACATTGTGGGAGAACGAGTAAAAGAATATGTGCTTCGTGTTGCTCAGGCTGCAAAAAAACACCAGCAGAAGGTCGCGATCTGTCCGGCTATTGCAGATGTGGACAAAGCATTCTTTACGCTGAAACACAGCGACGAGACCTTATGCGAACATGTCTGGCTCTTTGCCCCTAAAGTGGATGATGTTGCTCCAGGAGAAAACAAAACAGGTGCTGTTGCTGTAGAATCGATCATGCATACCCAGGGCGCTATGATCAATCATTTTGAAACACGCATCTATGGGCAAAGTGAACCGCACAAAAGTGGAGCGCAGTTTCAAACCCTTTGCAATATTATCAAAAAATGCACAGCAAAAAATCTGAAGATGGTCTTATGCGCAGATAATCATGTGACAGCTGAAAAAATTGCACGCTATGTCAGCGAATTAGAGATGGATCCTGAAAATGTCGTGATTGCTATTGAGTGGGATGCTTTTATTGGAAAACGGATTTCGATTGTCAAAGAAAAACCCGATGAGATTGAGAGGGCTGTGCAGGCAGTAAAAAAAGTCAATCCTCATATTCGGGTGTACTGCGGAGCAGGCATTGAGACTAAAGAGGATCTTGTGAAAGCAAAAAAACTGGGTGCTTCGGGATTTCTTGCGGCAACAGCGTTTACCAAAGCTCCGTTGTTTGGCGGAGACTATGTGATGGCGCTGGAGAGCTTTTGGAAATAGATAGACTGAGAACGAAAAGAATTTCGAATTTCGTACTATGTGAAGACATCCAACGGAAAGTAACGCATTCTCAATACAAGGTAGATGAAATAGATTGCAATCAGACTAAAGCCTTCTTTCTTTGACAATCGCAGATTGCGCAGGAAGAGATACACGAAAAAACCTGTGATAATCTTTGCAGGCATATCAGCGAATATGACAGCGTTGGGAAGGATGTAGCCGGATATCATCGCTCCTAAACCGGTGACAAAAGCAGGATTCGTAATATTGCTTCCGATCAGGATTCCAACCGAAGTTCCATACTGCTTTTTCCGCACCGCCGTCAATGCGGTGCTCAATTCGGGCAGAGCACTTGCTGCTCCGACAACAAAGACACCAAGGAAAGAAGCACCAATGCCGGAAGTCGTAACAATATCTTTTGCGATGAACAAAAGTTCTCGGGCAGAAATAATCAAAAAGAGAAGGCCCACCATAATACCAAAGACATCAGCAAGAACCTCGCGTACATCCATGCACACTTGATGCTTCATATTTTCTTCTCGCTGTCTTTGATATAAAATGTAGAGATAGATAAGATATCCAAAAAACAAAACTGCACCATTCCAGCGCGAAAGCGTACCATCCAGAGCAAAGAGCAGAACAAGGATCGAGGTTCCGATCATTAAAGGAATGTCGCGGCGGATAAATTCTTTGCTCACTGCCACGGTTCCCAGCAAAGCAACAATACCTAAGACAATGGTTTGCTGAAAGGTATCAGAGCCAATGCTTGTTCCTACAGCCAATGCAGAGCCAATCTCAGGAGTAAGATCATGCGTGAGGATTTCAATGCTTGCGACAACATTGGTAAAAAGTTCTGGCAGGCTTGTTCCGATAGAAAGAACGGTTAATCCTACAAAGGTTCCTGAGAAACCCGTTGCTTCAGAGAGCCTCATGGACTTGCGAATGATATATTCTGCAGAAAGAACGAGAGCAACGAGGAAAAGAATACCTGCAATAAGTTCAGTAGAGGTTTGGACCATACGATCACTAGTTAAGATCACTATGCACAACGTGTGTGTTATCTACTCATTGACACGGAAGCATCCGCCAGGCGTACAATGGCATGTTGAACCACTGCAGAAGCATTTTTTGAAACAGCCGTAGCGTTTGTTGGTTCTTGATTGATAGCTTCCGGGTTTGATCGTACTCAGATCAGGTTCTTCAGGAGCATCGCCTTTGGATTCTGCGCCGATGGGAAGGTAAGAAATATCACCCGTAACATCATCAAGATCTTGATTTACATCTTGATTTGCACAACCTGAATCAGAACAAGCTTCACAACCAGGACCTGGACAGTCAGTACAGCTAGAACCTGAACATTGACTTGGAGATCTCGTAGATCCAGGAGTTAAACATTGAGCAGGATCAATATCATCGGTGTATTCAATCAAGGTTACTTCACCTTCTACACCGGAAGGAAGTTGGGTTACAACCAGAATAGCAAACACACTGATTGCCATTAAAGCAACGACAACAGCGGACGTATTTTGTTTATCCATCACCATACAAGATTTTAGGGGGGATGCGATTTATAAAGTTTGTTCCTGAGATGGAGGTTTAAGTCGTGATGGAGAAAGGTCACAGGAGTTCTGAAGCTTAAACGGAGATCATGCCATCGAAACATTTATATACTTTTAAGTGAACATTTGTTCATATAAAGGTGAACATATGTATATTCGTAAATCTACCGCTCAGGTGTTACAATTATTTACGAGTCATATCAGTGAGTCATTCACACTGAGGGAAGTAGCAAGAAGACTCAACATGCACGTATCGCTTACCCATCGAGCACTACAGCCCTTGAAGGATGCTCAGATTGTTGAGCAGGATAAACATAAAAATCTTATCCTCAATTACAAGATTCATCACGAAAATCTTGCTTTTGTTGAATATTTAAAACGAGATCATTTTCTGAATAAATTCAAAGACATTAAACTTTTTGCAGATGAAGTTAGTAAAAAAATCAAACAAGACAGTTTTGTTCTGCTTGTTTTTGGCTCATCTACAGAATCCCGCAAACCAAGAGATATTGACATTTTACTCATTGTTGATAGTGCCGATAAGATAGCGTTCCATGAGAAATTCTTGCATAATATAACATCCAATTATGATGCACCATTCGAGGAAAGAGTTATAAGTTTTGAAAGTGTTTATGAAATGCTTTCTAAGCGTGATGAAAAAAATGTGATGAATGAAATATTAAACAAACATGTCATTTTATTTGGCGCAGAACTGTTTTATAGATTAATTGAAAGGGGACGATTATAAAATGTTAGATGAAAAGAAATTAAAAGAGGCAGAAAAGAGAGTTAAACAATTTATGAGTGATGGACATATCACGGCAAAAGAAAAACCGGAGTATGTGGACTTTTTTCTCAAGAACGCTGATGATTCAATTGATTCTGCAAAAGTATTATTTGAAGTATCAACAAATCCTGAAAAACAGGAATCTTTTGGTTTTACTGGCTTCAATGGTCTCCTTTGGGTAGTCAATGCCAGTTACTACGGTATGTTTTATATAGCGAGAGCACTCTTGGAAAATGAAGGGATTAAGATAAAAACTGACCTTTCCATTCATGCTGTTACTTTTGATGCAGTGATCTATTATTTTTATCTCACAGGCAAATTACAGAAAGAATTTTTAGAAGATTTTCTTGAAGCAAAAGAGGATGCTGCTGAACTTCTTGGAAAACAAAAAGCAGATGAATTAATGGAAGAATATTTTTTTGAGAAAAGGAAGAGAGGTACATTCACCTATGAAATGGGTGCATTGCTCGTTAAATCAAAGGCAAAAACTTCTCTGGAAAGAGCGCAAAGATTCAGAAGAGAACTCAAGAAAATTATCGAAAAAAGCAGAGAATAAGGATTATTATCTAAAGATTTTGAAAACTTTGAAAAAAATAAGGGAGTCCAAATTATCGCATCAAACAGTCAGGAAAATAGGTATATTTAAATTCTTTCAATATGATGGACAGTTCATGGGACTTCAGTTCGTCTTTTAAGATCGTTCTGATTTCCATGAGTACTTGGTTGAGTTCGTCGCTTGTTTTTAATCGAATTTCAAATTGCACATCTTGTTGGCCTATTGATTTGTAATTAGTCATTTAACAAAGTCTGTTCTTACATCTTTATTAAGCAAACCCACAAGCCCAATAATTCCAAGGATGATAAATATACTTGGGATGTAGAGACCACAAATAATTATTCCAGTTATCCATGCCCAAAACTTATGTTTCTTTAGACTCTTAATGACTATTTCAACAAAAATGCCAAATGCTATTGATAATACTGCTGAAAGTACAAATGTGGTTTTAAAAAATGGTTCCCCGTCAAGTACGCTTGGCAAGAAAAATGAAAAAATTAAAAGCATAATCCCGACTAGAAGATATATAACTGCACTTATATGGAGAACAATAATTGTTTTGTTCAGTTTTTGGTTCATAACTCAACATTGATAAAGATCTATTTAAATATTTGGAATTAGTTTTTAAATGCACACCCCCTTTGGGATAGAAGCCATAAAAAATATCGAAACCTACATCTCCTCCGGAGCCTCGATGCCTAACAGCTTTAACCCATTCGCAAGCACCAGCTTCGTGCAATAACAAAGCAGAATTCTTGCTTCCTGTACTGCATGATCGTCTATCAAAACTTGGCAGTTCGTGTAGAACTTGCTGAACTGCTGTGCAACCTGAATCAGATAATGTGCAATAAGGCTGGGTTTGTAGTGTTTTGCACCATCAAGAACAAGTTCTGGAAATCTGCCGAGCAATTTTGCCAAATCAATTTCGTCTTCATGTTTCAAGAGGCGATAATTCACATTCGCAAGCGGTTTCTTTCCATACTTTTTCAGAATCGAACAGATCCGTGCATGGGCATACTGCACATAAGGTCCTGTTTCGCCTTCAAATGAGATAGATTCCTCAGGATTAAAATGAATATCCCGTTGGTGATCAACTTTAAGAATAAAAAATTTCAGTGCGCCGAGTCCAATCATGTGCGCACGTTTTTGCAGTGCAACTTCAGAGAGATCAGGGTGGCGTTTTCGAATTTCTACTTTTGCAAGATCCTGCATGTTTTCAATGAGATCGTCTGCATCAACAACGGTTCCCTCCCTTGATTTCATTTTCCCGTGCGGAAGATAGACCATGCCATAGGAAAGGTGATGCTGTTTATCCGCCCAAACATATCCGAGTTTCTTCAAGATGGCAAAAAGAATCTGAAAATGGTGGTTCTGTTCGGTTGCTGTTACAATAACTGATTGGTCAAATTTGTAATCGTCATACTTCTGCTTTGCGAGATGAAGGTCTTGAGTAATGTAAATGGAAGTTCCATCTCCGCGTAGAACAATCTTCTTGCCAAGGTGGCGAAGATGCTCATCGGGATCGTTGGTAAAATCAATAAACAGAGAGCCGTCAGGATCTTTTTCAAACACCCCTTTCTTAACTCCTTGTTCAACAATTTTTTTTGCAAGGTCGTAGAAATTGCTTTCATAATAATATTTATCAAAGAAAACACCAAGTTTTTCATACGTATCTTCAAATCCGCCGTATGCCCAGGCATTCATAAGCTTCCATACTTTACGAACCTCTTTGTCGCCCTGCTCCCATTGGACCAGCATCTGCTGTGCTTCTTGTTCAAGTTCAGGATATTCTTTCAGTTTTTCTGAAAAAAGCACATAGTATTTTCCAACAAAATGATCGGATTTGATGCCTTTGTCCTCAGGCAGTTCCTTGCCGCCCCATTTTTGATAGGCGAGCATGGACTTGCAGATGTGGATGCCTCGGTCATTGTTAAGGTTGACTTGCACCACTTTATGCCCCGCCTGCTTGAAGAGATGAGAAACACTGGAACCGATGAGAATATTTCGAACATGGCCGAGATGCAACGGCTTGTTGGTATTGGGTGAAGGATATTCCATGACCACCACTTTCTGAGTAGCAGGGTGCAGTCCGTAGTCTTCGTTCTGCTGGTGAATCTGCTGAAGAATCTGCTGGATCATCACGGTTTTGTCAATAAAGAAATTAAGATAGGGGCCTGATGCAGCAACCTTTTCAATCGGAGCGCTGGGCTTGAGCTGTTCTGCAAGATCGCGCGCAATCAGATGTGGCGCTTTTTTGAATGGTTTTGCAAGATCAAAGCAGGGAAAAGCGAAGTCGCCCATTTCTGGGGTGGGGGGAATTTCTAAAACAGAGGGATCTGCGTTGACGTTCTTGGTTTTCAGAAGACGAAGCACTTCAGTTTTGAAGTCTACCACTTTGAAGTTTACGACTTTGAAGTCTGCGGTCTTACGTGAGGATGAGGGAGCCATAGGAGATCACAGGGTTATCGTGACGAACGCTTTGCTGCGGGTACGTTGCTGGAATTTGTCTTGTTTTTGTACTTTTTTTCTGCAAACAGATTGTGATTCAGATTCGCAATTTCGAGCTTGATGTCATGCAGGAGTTTAAGCTGTTTTCTATCATGAAAGTAACGCATGGCGAGGAAGAGCAGATAGAGGCCGAAGATACCACCCACCAGCACTTCAAACTTTCTGATAGCAAGCGGAATACCTTGCACCAGTTGTTCGAGGATAAGAGCTAATGTGCCATTCGGATCGACCATGAATGAGCCTACAGAAAAGGATTTTATAAAGTTAGTGAAAGAAAGAAGAAAGAATGATTATCAAATGAGGATCTCAATTTACCTCAGCAAATCCTTGCGCTCCAACTCAGCAACCTTGGCTTCAAGCTTGTCCATGCGGTACTTGAGCTCAGTTTGATAATCTCGCAAACTGAGAACCCAGGCAGTTAAAGATTGGATATCACGTTTTACTGCTTGAAAGGCTTGGCGAAGGCCTGAAATAGGATGGGGTTGGGTAGGTTGATTTGTCATAAAAAAATATGAATTATCACTCCTATATAAACCTTTCTTGTTGTTTTCACTGAAAGGAGGCGAAGAAGAAAAGGCATCAGCCCTCATCCGAGGTACACCTGGTCGTGATGATCAAAATCCAGGAATTTGATTTTGTTTTCCTCTTGCACAAATGAAAAGATCAGAACAAAATGCCCAACGTGCACTCTTTTTTTATCTTTCAGACCATACCTCAAATTTTTATAATGTTCAACATCAGCATCATTGATAATTTCTTCAATTTTTTTCAGAACTCGTTCGTAAAGCTGTTTGTCCTTCTTTGAAAGTTTCTTCAGAATATCTTGAAGAGAGGGAACAATTTCATAAGTATACACATTATCCCTCGATAAGTCTTCGTAATTCAGTTATATTCTTGAAAGGAATACCTTTTTGCTTGTCCAATCCATTGAGTTTTTCTCTATACTCAGGCCGCAACTCTGGCTCGAGAACTTCTTCTTGATATTCCTCAGCCATAACATCAATAGCTTGGCTTTTATCCTTAAGTCCGTACTTAGCTTTGACAATATTCAAAACTCTGTTGGTCTTATCGTTAATGGTGATAATAGCTTGAACCATGTTTTGAAACACCTGGGCAGAGGTATAAGGATTAATGAGGTATTAATATGGTATTAATATTTAAAGTTTGCGGTGTTGAGACGTACTATAAAGTTCAATGTAGCTATTCAACCCTATCTATTCGACTATCAGAATGTATTTAAAGATCAAACTGCTTAGGAATGACGGTGTTAGAACGTGTTTTTGAAAAAAGATCTGATCTCGATTAAGGACCTTTCCAAAGAGGAATTGCTTTTTCTGATCAACACTGCTGAAACTATGGAGCAGGAAGACTGCTCTGAACTGCTTCGAGGCAGGATCCTTGCAACCTTATTCTTTGAACCGAGCACGCGAACACGCCTCAGTTTTGAAAGCGCCATGAAACGGCTGGGAGGAAGCGTGATTGGTTTTGCAGATCCGAAAGTCACCTCCAGTCAAAAAGGAGAAAGCCTTGCTGACACGATCAAAATGATTGAAGGGTATGCTGACATTATTGTGATGAGGCATCCGATTGAAGGGAGTGCACGACTTGCTGCTGAGACCGCAAAAATTCCAGTCATTAACGGAGGAGACGGAGCAAACCAGCATCCCACGCAGACGATTGTTGATTTGTTTACTATCAAAAAAACACAGGGAAAACTCGATGAACTGCATATCGCAATGATCGGGGATCTCAAGTTTGGAAGAACGGTGCATTCACTTGCCATTGCCTTGTCGCATTTCAAAGTCAAACTGTACTTTGTTTCTCCGGAAAGCCTCCGCATGCCCGAGCATATTCTGGAAGCACTGCGCAAAAACAACATCCTCTTTTCAGAACATGAAAAACTCGAAGACATCATCCCCTTAGTTGATATTATGTATGTAACACGGATTCAAAAAGAACGCTTCCCGGACATTATGGAATATGAAAAAGTCAAGAACGCGTATATTATCAAGAAAGAAACGATCCAGCGCGCAAAACTGAATATGAAAATTTTGCATCCGCTTCCGCGCGTGAATGAAATTCACACCGATGTCGATGAAACACCGCATGCCTATTATTTCCAACAGGCGCATAACGGAGTTTTGGTCAGAATGGCGTTGCTTGCTATCATGATAGGAAACGCACATCAGCATCGAAATGATCTCATCTAAGAGATACTAAGAGGATATCAGCTCAAAAATGTGGTAATGATGAACGAAGACGAACAGCAACCGAACAACGAGAAAGAGCGCGAACGCATTATCTCATTTATTCGAGAAGGAACCGTGATTGATCACATTCCCCACCAAAAAATCTTTGACTTGGTCAGAATTCTTGCTCTTCACAAGAATACCGATGGAACCATCAGTATTGCAACGAATCTTCCGAGCAAAAAATGCGGAAAAAAAGGAATAATTAAGGTAGAAGGGCGATTTTTGACGCCTGAAGAAGCCAGCAAAATCGCTGTGATCTGCCCTCATGTCACGATGAACACGATTCAGGATTATCGTGTTGCTCAGAAAATAAATCTGACTCTTCCAAGAATCATCAAAAACATTGTCACGTGCAATAATCCTCACTGTATTTCGAATCATGAACGAATTCCAACGATGTTTCATGTCCTTGAGGAATCTCCCTTGAAAATAAAATGCAATTACTGCGAGATTATCGTGCATCGTGAAGAGCTCATCATACCTTGATGAAGTGAATCCCATGAAAACCATCATCATCAAAAATGTCAAGTTGGTTACACCCCAGGGAACACTCTACTCGGCAATTGTCACGATTCAAGACGGTAAAATTGTACATCTCCATGATGGACGCTATGGACATCCCTTCCCCTCACCGCACAGCCTCATGCCCCAGGATCGCATCGAAGTCATTGATGGCAGCGGGAACATTCTGCTTCCGGGATTGATTGATGCGCATGTCCATTTTCGTGAACCAGGATTAACGCATAAAGAAGACTTCTTCACCGGATCTTGTGCGGCAGTATCAGGAGGTATTACTACTATCATCGATATGCCCAATACCAAACCACCGATGCTGACGATTCCTTTGCTCGAAGAAAAACGCAGGCTTGCAGAAAAAAGTGTGGTCAATTATGGATTTCACTTCGGGTCGAGCGCCAGCAATCTGAATGATATTGCACAGGCCCAAACCTATCCTGGCGTCGCCTCAACCAAAGTTTTTCTCAACGAGTCAACAGGAAAAATGATGGTGCAGGATCAGGAAGCATTGTATCAAATTTTTCTGATCTCCAAACTGATTACAACACATGCAGAAGGAGAAAAAATCAATCTCGCTCTTGAACTGCATGAAGACACGGACACACCCGTTTACTTCTGCCACCTCAGCAGCAAAGACGATGTCGAACTCATCAGAAAAGCAAAACAAAATAATATGAGTAAACTAAAACAATATGAGACTTCAAGAGCAACCGCACTGCGTTCAACATGGGCGCTTGCACGGGAAACGCTGAAACAATCAGAACAAGAAACGAGACTGCAGGAACAAGGAGCAAGACAACACAAGGGACAACGCATCTTTGCAGAAGTGAGTCCGCATCATCTTTTTTTGAGTTCAGGCCACTTCAATGCCATGCGTGGATTTGCTATGATGAAGCCCAGTTTGAAAGAGATGGACGATAAAGATGCGCTCTGGGAAGCAATCAGCGACGGAACCATTGACACGATCGCATCAGATCATGCACCCCACACTATAGAAGAAAAGCGTGCGCGACAACCACCCTTTGGGTGCCCGGGTGTAGAGACGCTCCTTCCCCTCATGCTCCATGCAGTCAGCGAAGGCAGACTAACGCTCAAAAGACTCGTTGAGCTCTGCTGTGAAAATCCTGCACGGATCTTTGGTATTGAAGGAAAAGGAAAAATTGCAGTCGGCTATGATGCAGACTTTGTTCTTGTCGATGTGGAAAAAGAAAAGCGTGTTGAGAATGAAAAACTCCTTACCAAATGTGGATGGAGTCCGTTTAATCATTGGACCCTCAAGGGCTGGCCGGTTCTGACGATCGTGCATGGAAATATCGTCTATGATGATCGCGAAGAGAAGCAACAAATCTTCACCCAGCATACAGGAAAAGAGATCGCATGCACCTCGCCGCTCAAAGGAAGAAGCCATCGCACCCAAGAAGAACGATCAGAACTATCGTTACCAGAACGATTCGAAGAACCTGAGATGCTCCGAGAAGAACAACGGCAAGAGGAGCATGAAGAACTGCAAGAAGAAATGAGAGAAGAAGAACAAAAAGAGAAAAAGAAAAGTGAAGAACAAGAAGAAAACTTGACACAGAAAGAAAACACACCCCCGGAAGAAAATAAACCCCCTATCGTGACAACGGTTATTCCACTACCGGCAATACAAACTCCTCCACTCACTCCTGTCTCGCCTTTACTCTTTCCAGAGCCGTGGGATCAGGACGTTTTCAATAATTTCATGCTTCAGCAAGGAGTGATCGGAGTGCATACCGAATCCATTACGCTTGCTTCAGGAAGAAAAAGCAACTGGTACGCAAACTGCAGAACACTCCTCAACACCTTCAAACGCATTCACCAACTGTCAGACTTTGTTCTTGCTTTTGCCAAAGAGAAAGGCTTGGAATTTGATTATTTCTTCGGCGTTCCTGAAGGTGCAACAAAATTAGCTGATGTCCTTAACTTCAAGCGAGGCTTACTGGAAGATCAACCACAGCAACGCTTGGTGATGGGCAGAGCAAAACCCAAAGAACATGGAAGCGTGCAGGATAAATATTTTATCGGCGAGATTAAAGAAGGAGATAAAGTTCTGGTAATTGAAGATGTAACGACAACCGGACAGTCATTGATCAAAACCATTGGACAACTGAAAGAAGCAGGAGCGATTGTGGTCGGAGCCCTTGCACTGGTGGATAGGATGGAAAAACGCGACGATGGCGTCAGTGTTGAACAAGCATTATCCGATCAAGGCGTGTTATTTTTCAGACTTAGTAAAGGAACCGAACTTCTGAAACGGTATGTGCAGGAGAAAGAGGCAGAGAAGGGTCTTGTACTTGATCAAAATGTGCTCAAACAGATTGAAGTAGAGTTTACGGTATTTGGTGTTGAACCCTTGGAGTTTTCAACGGTTGCGAAAAGTAAACAGACAACGTTAGTTGAAGTTGACCAGCAAGAAACCAAAGTAAATGAAACACTGCAAACAACGAGGGAAGAAGAAATAAAGAAGGAAGAACAACCAACGTTCGACGTCCGATCATCGATGCCGCAAAAGTCCTGGTTCTCCTATCTTGAACAACTGAAAGACAGAACCGAAGAAACAAAAAATATCATCTGCATGGGCATGGATCCTTTGCTTGAGAAAATTCCCCTTCCCTGCAACAGCAAAAGCGAAGAGCAAGTCACCCATGTGCTCACACGGTTCTATCTGGACATGCTCCGCGCCATGGAAGGAGAAAATACGTTTCCCGCTCTCGTCAAACCGAATATCGCTTACTTTGAACAGTATGGTTTTGCAGGCCTGCGTGCATTAAAGATGATTATCAGCGCTTATCAGCAGAAAGGAATTCCTGTACTGATTGATGCAAAACGAGGAGATATTGGAACCACGGCAGGAGCCTACGCAAAAAGCTTGTTTGATTTCTGGAAAGCAGATGCGATTACGGTCAATCCTTATTTTGGTCATGATGGAGTGCGTCCCTTCTTAGAGTATTGTGAAAAAGGAAAAGGAGTGTATATCCTCTGCCGAACGTCGAATGACGGCGCGCGTGATTTCCAAGATTTGTATACGCACTACAACCATGCGGATTCCTTTTCCATCTTTGCAGGAAAACGATTGTATCTCCAAGTTGCTCAGAAGATTGTTGATTGGAAAACCAAATTTGCTCCGCAGGGCGGTGTGGGAGCAGTGGTGGGAGCAACCTATCCGCAGGAATGCGAGCACCTCTCTGAATTTTTTGTCCAGTCCAAGAAAGAGATTCCGCTCTTGATTCCCGGCATTGGAACCCAAGGCGGTTCTCCTGCTGAAGTGATTGAGATTTTGAAAAAGACGCATAACGACCCCAAGATCCATAGAATTAATGCGAGTTCGAGTATTAATTATGCCTATCGGCATTATTTAACAACGGATTATGCAGGAGCTGCAGTGAAGGCGCTGAAAGATTTGAATAAGCAGATAGTTCTAGGATAGTTCCCTCTCGAAATGGAGAGAATGAACGAAACAGAAACATTTATATACTTGGAATATATACATGTATATGCGACGTAACATGGTGCAAGCTATGATTGATATTAGTGAACATACGAACAGAGTTTTGAATATTGTCAAAGCTAAATTTGGTTTAAAAGATAAATCTCAAGCTATCAATGTGGTAGTAAACGAGTATGAGCAAACCCGATTGGAACCGGAATTGAGACCGGAATATAAAGTAAAGTTAGCTAAGATTATGAACGGAAAACATTTTTCTCGAGAGGATTTTGAAGAAGAGGTCGCTTGATAATGTATAAGGACCTGTATAGTGAAGAGATTACTAAAAAATTAATGAAAATCAAAAAGAAGGATCCTGTTGAATTTCTTCAAATCAGAAAAAAGATGGATGCAATCATCGCAGACCCAACACATCGTTATAAATTCTTGATGCATGATATGAAAGGATTGCATAGAGTTCACTTAGGGCATTTCGTATTAGTTTTTAGTATTGATCATCAAAACAAAATAATTTCTTTTGAAGATTATGATCATCACGACATGATTTATGAATAGACTTTAAACTTCAACGTTGATTTTCAATAGCGATTTTCAATACTTTTTTATATACTTCCCCCCATTCTGCTAGTCTATGGAACATCATGAACAGGGCGCAACACAAAATCAGCTGTCACAAAATCAGTTGCTGATGCAGCAAACTGCAACAGCACTCAAAACGTGCGGATATCAAACCCATCTGCTTGCAAGAAACTGTTTTGATATTATTGCTCGAGGTCCTCATACCCTCCTTATCAAGATCTTAACCAACGCGAATGCGTTCTCCAATGTGTATGTGCATGAACTCCAACAGATCTGTGCGTACATGCATGCTTCTCCTTTAATTGTTGCAGAAAATGCAGGGGCCATCTTGAACGAAGGGGTGATCTATTCACGTTTAGGTGTTTCAGTTATTTCCCTGGAAACCTTGAAGATGGCTCTGAAGCATCGAGCACCTTCTATGATCAGCACGAATGCAGGGATTGCAATAGGAATTGACGGCCCCAAACTGAAACAGCTTCGTGAAGCGCAAGGACTTTCCCTGCAGCAGCTTGCTTTCCGCTTGGGAGTTTCACGCAGAATGGTGGCGCGCTACGAAACGAATTTTACAGAAATGACTCTTCCACGAGCGCAGCGCCTCTTGGATCTGTTTGGCGATCAGATCTTTCACAAAATTGATGTGTTTGACCACCGACATCGCGATACAAAACACGTGATGCATGACACTTCTTCTCCGCTGACAACCAAATACTTTCAACTGGGTTTTCACGCGTTGAATACCCAGCATGCACCGTTTGATATTCTTGCACGAAGACAAACCCCCGAAAAACACCAAGAAGAACCCATCAAAGATATTATTTTTACTGCCGTGGGAGACCGTCATAAACCCGGCCTGCATGATATGGCAAAACTCTTTGATGCGCATAGTCTGTATATTTTTCACAGACAAAGACCATCCATCCATGAAGAAATCCCCACCCTTTCTCAAACTGAGTTTATGCGCTTCCACCAGTATGGGGATTTGATGGACTTTCTGAGGGAGTTTTGAAGGGGTTATGCACCTTAAGTCCCGGAATATGTTGAAAATCTTTGATATTTTCTGTATAAAGATGAGTAATACCTGATGAAAGCAGAGTTGCTGCGAAAAGAGTATCCCAGAACGCTTTTTTCTTTTTCAAAGACAACTGAATAGCGTATAAAAGCACAGGATAATCATAATGGAGTTTTATCCAGTCAGAACAGAGACAGATCTGGGTAATAAGGTGCTGTGCTTCTACACTTGGAAGGAGATTCTTTTGTTTTTCTGTCACTACACGAAAGAATTCACCAAGATTTTGACTTGAAACAACTAATCTGCATTTTCCTTCCCAACAGGGGATAAGCAATGCTGTTGCTTTTTCATGTTTTTCCTGATCGTTATTATTATAGGCATGGACAAGAATGTTAGTATCAACAGCAAAAAGAGGTTCAATTTCAATCATAAAGTTCATCTCGTTTGAAGGTAACCGGGCCCATATCAAAACTTTTTTTCATTAATGCTATGTGCTCTTCCCGCATCGCCCGTTCATGTTGTCGTTTTATCCAGAGTTCAAAAGCTTCTTTGACTGCATGACCGAGCTTGCCCTTTCCTTCTCCGAGTGTCTCTTTAACCGTTTCCCTAAACTGGTGATCTGTTTCAGTGTCCACATTAATGGTAATCGTTGTCATATTATACATTTAGATTGTTAATATATTTAAATGTTTCTATTTTTTAAATGTTAAGACGTTCGTGCATCTCCAAATGCACCCAATCTTTATATAGAACCACTCAATCAGCTTCTTAACCAAAAGCCAAGCAAGAGACTATAAGGTGACGCCCATGAACGAGAACATCCAGCCCATTTTTATCCTTCCTGAAGGAACAACCCGAACAACCGGAAAAACAGCCCAACGCAACAATATTATGGCTGCAAAATTGGTTGCTGAAACCGTCAGAACAACCTTAGGACCTAAGGGCATGGACAAGATGATTGTGGATTCGCTGGGAGATGTGACCATCACCAACGATGGGGTTACGATTCTTGAAGAAATGAAAATTGAACATCCTTCTGCAAAAATGATTGTTGAAGTTGCAAAAACCCAAGAGCATGAAGTCGGAGATGGAACTACTACTGCAGTGGTTCTTGCAGGAGAATTGCTTAAAAAAGCAGAAGCGCTTCTGGATATGAATGTTCATCCTACCGTGCTTGCACGCGGCTATCGTTTGGCTGCTGAAAAAGCACAGCATATTTTACAAAATATTGCAGTTCCACTTTCTGAAAATGATACGGAAACGCTGAAAAACCTTGCAGAAACTGCCATGACAGGAAAAGGAGCAGAAGCATCCAAAGAAAAACTCTCGGCATTGGTGATTCAAGCGGTTAAACAAGTGATGGAAAAAGAACAGAGTAAGGTGATGATCGACACCAATAATATTAAAATAGAAAAGAAAGTGGGTGGAAGCGTCGAAGACTCTGAACTGGTTCAGGGCATTGTCCTTGATAAAGACCGTGTTCATCCTCAAATGCCCAAAAAAGTCCAAAACGCAAAGATTGCGCTGATTGATTCTGCACTTGAAATTAAAAATACAGAAATTGATGCAAAAATTCAGATTACGGATCCGATGCAGATGCAGGCATTTATTGATCAAGAAGAAAAAATGCTCAAACATATGGTTGATAAGGTTGTACAAAGCGGAGCAACCATGGTATGCTGTCAAAAAGGTATTGATGATATTGCACAGCATTTCCTTGCGAAGAAGGGCATTCTTGCAGCGCGAAGAGTCAAGAAGTCAGATATGGAAGCGCTTGCACAGGCGACAGGGGCAAGTATTGTTACTAATTTAGATGACCTCTCCCAACAGGATCTTGGAACTGCAGGGCTTGTTGAAGAAACCAAAGTGGGCAATGAAAATATGATTTTTGTTAGACAGTGTTCAAATCCGAAAGCAGTAACGCTGCTTATTCGTGGAGGAACTGAGCACGTTGTTGATGAAATCAAACGAGCGATTGACGATGCCATTGGTGATGTTGCCAGTGCACTCAAAAATGGAAAAGTTGTCGCAGGAGCTGGTGCACCTGAAATTGAACTTGCCCGAGGCCTGAGACTCTATGCTGATACCTTATCAGGACGAGAACAACTTGCCGTTCGTGCATTTGCCGAAGCAGTAGAAATTATTCCTCAAACGCTTGCAGAAAATGCAGGGCTTGATCCGATTGATGTGATGGCGGAATTGAAAGCAGCGCATGAAAAAGGACAAAAATGGGCAGGGATTAATGTGGGAACCGGCAAAGTCATGGATGCCTGGAAAGAAGGCGTCATTGAACCTTTGAAGATTAAGACGCAAGCAGTGAGTTCTGCGTCAGAAGTTGCAGTGATGATCTTACGTATTGACGATGTAATTGCAGGATCAGGCTCCGGGAAGGGTATGTCGATGCCTCCGCCCGGCGGAATGAATATGGGGGAATGAGGCTTAACAAATGAATCCAAATCTTGAAATGCAGGTCGATCGAACACAAGTAGAAGTATATACGGTTACTTTCGGGTACATACGCTCTACTTCCAACTTATGCTTTAAATAGTTTTCTCAAGAGCCGGCGAACGAGTATTATCTCGCATACTCTCTCAATAAATTCTCACGTCGTCCTGGCTCAATTCTCGACCACACATAACCAGGAAGATGAGGATTTGCAGTCCGCGCAAGCAGGGAAAGCTGGCCATAGATTGCAGGTGTATCCAAACCCAGCCAATCAACAATGCCTTGAGGCGTTAATGGAAACGTTTTCTGCAATGCACGATACGCACGATCATCATCCAGATATCTTCCTGTCTCGACATGCATCCGCGTTGTCGTCTTTCCCATCTGTGAAGAAAGCCCCACTTTACAAAAAGGAGAGATCCCTGCATCCACAACATAATGAGCCATTGCGTGTGACGCAGCAAACAACAAGACTGCTGCTTTCGTCACATCTTTTCCATGCAGGCCTTCTGATTGCACAGCAAAAGGAAGCCCAAATTGGAAGAAATCACCTTTCTTAGAAACTCCAAAGTCAGCATAGAGGCCTCCTTTGGTGAACTTTTCTGAGGTGTTGACATCGATGTTTCCTGCTTCATCCATGGCACAAAATTGTGTATAGAGCACAGGACCTAACACAGCTTCAGTAAAAATATGTTTATAAAGAATTTCCCGCACTGCTCTTGGACTAAGATCCTCGACATGCTGTCGAGCAATAGACGTGTGGGTTAATCTGCTTTGGTGATTCGCCCACTGAAAGTGGGTCGTAAGTTTTCCATCAGGAAAAAGTCCAAGTTCTCTCAACAGGCCTCTTTTTTCACGCATGGCAGTCTGTATACGAGCATGAAACTCATGCGCAAGAAGCTGGTTGACGATTATTTTTTGTGATGTTTGAGATGTTCCAGGAACCAGATGTTCTTCCCGCACTGTATAGGATTCCACATGTGCACTGTCGCCCCAGTGCAGTTCGCCATCAAACAACGTGTGTTGAATATCTGAAGACTGAGGAGTGATGGCATGATGAACAACAAAGTCATCCCAGCGATACTGCCCTTCGGCATCAATATCCCTAAGAACAGTGTGTAAAGCCTGATTAATAAGTTCATCGAGATGGGAACGTAAAAGAAAGTCATGAGGCGTACGAACTTGACCGCCCAAAGAGAGATGAATTTGATGATCATGATCATCATACGCTGCAAGACCTCCAAGATCAGCTGCAAAAATATGATAGAGTGGAAGAGAAGGATACGCTTGGTGCACTGCATGCCCCAGTTCTTTCAAGATCCCTGCAACAATCTGTTTGACGGTATTATCGGGATGAAAAGGGAATTCTAATTCTGCATACAAGTCTCCAGCAACCATAAACATCACCTGTTGATAGGTATTGTGGAGACTTTCTATTTATAAATTTTCATGATCACCCCAGTCGGATCAGAATAGTGAATGAGAAAGAGTGAACGAGAGAATCTTTATATAATCTAAAAAAGATAAGGAAGGTGATGAAAAAAAGAAAAATAAAGACAAAAAAACAAAAGAATAAGCAAACAAAAAGCAACAGATGCCCTGGTGACCCCTTCCAAGAAGCACTCGTGCAGCTTGAGAAATACGGCGAAGGATGTCCTCCTGAAACCATGAAGAGCTTTATGACAGAGTGCAGCATGCATCATGAAGGCGCTGGCAAGGATCACGAGGAATATGTGGAAACTATTCAGATTCATTTAATGAAAAAAGCAGGAAAAAAGCCAGGGGATATTGAAATCTGGAGAAAAAACCACACCGGAAAGCGAAAAAAGATGCTGGTGAAGCAAAAATCCGCAACAAAGAAGAATCCGCTTGAGATTCTGTACTTGTAGGACAAAGAAAGACCAAAGAACAAGAAAACAACAAACTTTAAAAAGAAAGAAGGGGAAAGAGAAGAGTAACCTTTGCCTTACTGTGGTTGAAGGAAAAAAGAGGTGTATCGATGGCAAAAAAGGCATCAAGTAAAAGATTCTCTCCAGCAAAACTCAGGAGTCTTCGTGTACCTGCTCCGCCTCAACGAGGAAAACAGGATAACACCGATGTGTATATCATCCTGATTGTGATTGTGGTCTTGATTGTAGGTTTAATCCTGAAATACTGGGTGTAAGATACATTTGAGGATACCCGGAACATTTTTATATCCAAGCTGTATAGACAAAAGAACGGTTGGTGAGTATGGAAAAACGTGGGATAGGTCGTACTGATCTTTTTCTGGTGTTACTTGTACTAGTGGGAATTGGTATAATTATTGCAGGGTATAACCAAGATATGACAGGAAATGCAGTAGATACTGAAGGATATGCCCTTGAAGAAGTAGAAGAAGGTTATTTTGATGGGGGAGAAACAGGAGAAGGTGGGGAAGTAGTACCCATCCCGGAAGAAGGCGAAGTGCTTCCGGCAGAAGAAACACTAGAAACAGCGCCTGTTAAAGAAACACCTGCACCCCTAACACCATCGCCCGCACCTGAACTTAAAACAGGATTACCCGAAACATTAGTAAGAAAAGTAGAGCCTGAAACAACTGAAAAAAGCAATGTTCAAATTCTGAATCAACAAGTCTGGTGGGGCGTTGCTATGAGGCCCAAGGAACAGATTGATGAAGAAACTTGGTTCCAAGACATCATCTGCGAGCGATACCAAGGCAAACCTCAAGGGGTCTATGGAAAAGGAACACGAAGCCAGGACAAACTTTCATTTAAAGTGATTAATAATGATGAACGTCAATATAAAATTGGCTACACGCTTCCGTACAGCGAGTATCTTGCTAATCCTCAGAAAACCCAACAACTGGTCCCTATGAGAGTTGCATTAAATGGCAGACGAGTGAGAGATATTGCACAATGTTGTGGAAAAGATATTATCGAGCCTGGAGAAGTGCTTGAATGCAAAGACTGTAGTGTACTCTTGCGCTTTAAAGAAAAAGACAAGTATATAAAAACCCATACCACTGCAGTGAATAATCTTGAACTTGACAGCGATTATGTTTCAAGTCAGGTAACATTTGTTTGCAATGAATAGATGACCATGAAAAGATGAAAAAGAGCATGAAGGAGGCTTACCCATGAGAAAAATAACCGTGTTTGCAATGATTACCTTCCTCACGATGCTTCTCGTTATAGCGGGATGCAGTCGAGAAGATGGCGAGGATGTTGAAGTGAGCTTGGATGAACCCCGAGATGTAGAAGAAGCTCCTGTTGAAGCACCGGTGGAAACAACGCCTCCAACTGAGACTGCCCCTGTAGCAGAAACAACACCTGAACCAACTGCTGTTCAACCTGCACCTACAACCGTAAGCACCGCAGGATCAGGAGGAGATATAGAAATTATCAACCAACGAACCAAACGAGGCCGTGTCTTGGAACGAAGCTTTGAAGAAGCATCGTTCTTTAGTAATATCCAATGCGGAGCAGACAGCATCAGTTTTACCTTCAAAAATAATGATGAGCATGAGTACCATTTGACGAAAGTTGACTTTGAAGAACAAGCTGAAAAAGAAGCAGTGAGTCTACGCGTCAATAACAGGGATGTCCGTGGCAATCCCATGGAAGCCTGCAAGACTGAAGTAATCAAAGCTCAAGAAGAAATTACCTGCAATGTTAAAGCTCTTGTACGACGAGGAGTCAGCCCTTGGGGCAAGCAACTCGTGAATGAACTCGAAGCAACGAGCTTGTATTACAACAGCAAGGTCGTCTTCAAGTGCCCAGGTGGTGAGGAAGCTGTTGGCGCAGAAGGAGCAAGTGAGGCTCCTTAATTTCTTTTTTCTTATTGTCTTTGTTTTTTTCACAACAAATAGAAAAGAGTATTCTTCTCCTGTATACAACCCGATACCAAACAAGTTATAGCACTGGTCACTGGACAGCTGTGCGCGCCAGATATATAAACTAGTTCGACTTCTTACCAGGATATGGCAACAAATGAATATACCTTGGCCGTTTTTCAAGGAAAGAATATACGACGAATTTGGAATAACACAGGGTGGTATTTTTCAGTGATTGACATTGTTGAAGTATTAACAGAGAGTACAAATCCTCGGAATTATTGGAGTATGCTCAAAAAGAGAGAATCGGAACAAGGGGTCGAGTTGTCCACAAATTGTGTACAACTGAAATTACAATCCTCTGACGGAAAATATTATGAAACAGATTGTGCAAACACAGAAGGAATATTTAGAATTATCCAGTCTATCCCTTCACCCAAAGCAGAACCCTTTAAGCTTTGGCTTGCAAAGGTTGGTTATGAAAGAGTACAGGAAATAGAAAATCCAGAATTAGCTCAAAAACGTATGAAAGAACTCTATCAAGCAAAAGGGTATTCTGAGGATTGGATTGAGAAGCGTGTTCGAGGTATCGCTGTACGAGATGAGTTGACAGATGAATGGAATAAAAATGACTTCAGATTTTTCAGAATCAACGGTTCGTAACTCGACGTAAGCAATTCGCGACAAGTTTTATATAGCTTAATACCTTTCTCCATCGCATGAAAAATCCCAAAGAATTCACGTTGTCCCTTGAAGCAGTTGAAGCGATTATGAAGAAGCACAAACTCGGAGAGCTTTCTACGATCCGCATTGTAGAAAAAGGTCTTGTCAATCCCATGTATGAAATTAATGGAACCTACATGCTCCGGCTCCATATCCGAGAACCCCATCTGTTAAAACTTGAAAAAGAAGCCTATGTTTACAAACTAGTCTACCGTAAAAGCAAAGGGAAAATTCCCGTACCTAAAATCATAGCGCTGGACACCAGCAAAACCATGCTTCACTGCAACTACAGCATCATGAACAAAATTGAGGGAGATGATCTTGATGATGTCTGGCAGACCATGAACGATGGGGAGAAAAAAGATGTCTGCTACCAGTTAGGAAGACTTCTTGCACAACTCCATGCGATTGAGATGAAAGCATTTGGAGGCTTGGTGAGCGGTACAATAACGTTTAAGACGTGGTATGCATTTATCATGCATACATACAGCTATTACTTGGAAAACCATAAAAAGTATGGAATTATTTCAAAAGACCTCCTGAAACGCATTGAAGAACGATTCAAGCGGGATGATTATCTTTTGAAGATCAAGACTAAGCCTGTTCTTCTCCACGGCGACTGCCAGCGTGAGAATATTAAGATAAAAGATGGAAAAATTGCAGGAGTTTTTGACTTTGAATGGTCCATTGCAGGGCATAATGAGTTTGAATTTAAGAGTATTCTTTCACCCTCTAAAAAACATAAGATCCTGCAGGAAGAAGTGATGAAAGGCTATGAATCGATCACACCGCTCTCGCCTGAGTTTCCTCAGCGAGTCAAGCTGTATATTATTATTAATTGTTTAGACTTTCTTGAAGCTGCGCATCTGCACTGGGAAGACGACGAAGAACGAATACAGAAATATTTGGGTGTGATTGAAACGCAGCTACAGGAATAACGCAAAGAATAAAGAATTCTGCGACTTAAGGTCCTTCAATCTTCCCTTCGACAATCTTCTTCATCTCGTTGACAAACTCAGCAGCTTCCTTGGCGTAGCGGTCGTAATCAGCACCCTTAAATTCACGGATTTCACGGTGCGTAATACCCTTCATAATGTGATAGAAATTTCTCATAACCACAGGATATTTAGGATGCATCTTTTTTGTTTTTACAAAATACTCTTCAAGCAGATCAGCAACATGCTCAGGAGCAGCAGGAACTTGCCCAATGCGCATCAGTGCAGCATGGCCTGCATCAATTACAGCCCAGTACAGATCCACCATTGCCTGCAGCACATGCCATTTGGAGTTCATCAGCGTTGCAGGAGCTCGCACAAAGTAAGACCAGACTGCTTCAGGAGAGGGCCGCACTCTTCCCATGCGCAGGAGCATTTGCAGAGGATCAAATAAACCCGTGTCAATCAATGCAACACCGTCGCGAAGCATATTGACTGCAACAGGATCTCCTGCTTTCACATATTCCCAAAATGACGTAAGTTTCAGTGTCGTAACGTGAAGTTTCGGAGAAATATCTGCAATCATTTTTTGAATAATAATTCGATAGGTCTGCACAACTTCAGGTCGCAGTTCGATAGAAAGGTCGTCAATAATCAGCAGCACGTCAATATCCCCTTCAGGAGAGGGAACCTCTTCTTTTGTCTGTTTGGTTATACTTCCAAAGAGAATAATCGCCTTCACAAAGGTTCCAAATTCCTTAAACGCCTTCTCTGCAAACTTGTAGGCAATATCATAATTTTCCCGGGAATACTTTTCCACATTAGGCCGTGGACGGCGTTCTACCTTAAATTCCATTGCCTATCAACACCTCTTTTCCTAGGAATTATCCAAGAGTCTTTAGATTGTGTCTTCAGGTTTCTTGCTTTATAAAGTTTGTGACGCAATTAGCCGGGAGATTAGCGAGGAGAGAAATAACATAAAGAATATATACCCCCTCATGATAAAACTCAGCATGCACATCCCGCGAACGATGTCGACCCAGCATCCTGATAATGTGAGGAGTCCCTTCTTTGCAACGAACAGTGTGCTGGGAGATGAAGATGAAGTCAAAGAAGCATTCTATGCCTTTTCTCATCTGAAAATCAAAGAACAACTCTGGGATTTTGAAGGAAAGGAAGTGGATAGTTCAGTTGTCAGAAAACTCTTGTCAGGCTACGAAACCTTTTTTAGAAGCAAACAGCTTGGGAAAGATGTTTTTTTGACGTATCGTGTTCCCAATCCTGATGTTGAAAAAAATGAGGGCAAGATTCTGCTTGAAACCTTAGAAAGCATCCCAAGGAGCTTTGATCTTGCACGAACATTCTACGAGAAAGATGGTGCTCCCCTTGATATTGCGCCCATCTTTGAAGTTGCAGTTCCGATGGTTACCCATGCAAAAGCAGTAAGCAGGATTGCAATGTATTACAAAAAGTTTGTTGCAGGAAAAGGGAATCAGATTATTGATGAACAAACGAATAAAACCGTTGCGTCCTGGATTGGCGAGTTCTTTCCTAAATCGCTCCGCGTCATCCCGCTGTTGGAGGATAAAGAATCACTCCTCAACGCAGACAAGATTGTAGAAGAATTTGTCAAAGAACAGAAAATCGAAGACCACCAGCGCGTCTGGCTTGCACGCAGTGATCCTGCATTAAATTATGGTTCTGCTGCAACCGTGTTGATTGAGAAAATTGCTCTGCAGCGCCTTCATCACCTCAGTGAAAAGATTTCCGTTCCCCTCTTCCCCATTCTTGGATGCGGATCCGCGCCCTTCCGTGGAAATTTCAAGCCGACAAATGTAGAAGCGAATATGAAAGCATATCCGTCGGTGCAGACCTTTACGCTTCAATCCGCATTCAAATATGATTATGAAGAAGGTGTTGTTCAAAATGCAGTGCAGAAGATTGAAGAAACAAAGACAAAGAAACCGCTTGTTGTCGATGAAGAAAAACTTCTGCTCATCATCGAGAAGCTTGCTCATGCGTATCAACAGCAGATGACACTGCTTGCGCCGATTATCAATGATTTTTCAATCCATATTCCGAAACGCCGAAAGAGGAAATTGCACATTGGCCTGTTTGGCTATGCACGAAAACATACCAGTCATGAACAAGAACATATTCACCTCCCGCGGGCAATTCCGTTTTGTGCATCGCTGTATTCACTCGGACTTCCTCCGGAACTCTTGGGGCTTCATGTACTGACGCAGAAAGATATTGAGGTGATGGCGCATGCATATCCTTCTTTTGAACAGGATTTTAAGGATGCTGCACAGCTGTTGAACGAAGACAACTTGAGTGTGTTTCCAAATGAGATTATTAAACAAATTAAAGCTGCATCCGAGTTATTTCCCTTTGAAATCAAACGCGAACATCAAAAGATTACGTCGATTATTTTGAAAGAATGGAAGACTAAGAATCCGGTGCTGACTGAGAATATTGAGCGGGCAGGATGGGTCAGAGGGTTTTTGGGATAACGAAAATTTGTGCACTGAAGTGCGGGGTTTTCGACCCTTGCACAAATTTTCGATAAGAAAAAAACGCCGAGGCTGGGAATTTCACCCGTACACGCTATTATCCTGCTTGCACTGAGATTTGAACCCAGATAGCCAATAGGCACTTCAGGTTTCAACTGAGTGCAATACCGGATTATGCGACCTCGGCACGCATAAATAAACACAAGTTTTATATATTCTACTGGTTTCCATAGTATTGGTTTCAACTGAGTCAATAATGTTCAAATTATGCGACCTTTTTTCTTTCATTGTTTTTCATGCTTAAATACCTCACGTCACCATGTCTTGTGTCCAGTGGTCAGAAGAGAAAACATTAAATAGAGAAGACTACAAAAGAGGCATATGAAAAATAAATTCTTCTTAATATTCCTTACAATGGTGCTATTTTTTATCCCCGTAACCTACGCTAATGTTATCTTTCCGTATTATATGGTTGTTTATGGGGCAAATATTTTTCTTCTGATCCCCATTGTACTCGTTGAAGCAGGTCTTGCTTGGTATCTTACAAAGAAGTGGTATCGTGAACATATCACCATGCTCAGAATGAGCCTTTATTTTTTGGCTGCAAATATCTTCTCTGCACTCCTTGGTTTATTGCTTGTGACGGGTTTGTATAGTATCGGACAACTTCCCGAGAGAGTATACTCAGTTTTGGCATATCCCGAAACCGTATTGAGTACTTCAGCTCTCTTAATCCCTACAGCATTGCTCAGTGCTCTCTTGGAATGGCCTGTGTTGTATTTCTTTCTGAGAAAGAAGATAAAAAATACGAAAACAGTTTCATGGAAACTTGCACTCTTCGCGAATGGATTAAGCTATTTGATCATATTGCTTCTGGTGATTGTAACTCAGACAACCATGCGTTCTTTTTTTAATTGAACCAACTCCACCACTGCCTCAGCATGATTCGTCTGGGGGAAGAAGTCAAACAACGCAGCGCTTTTGAGCTGGTAGTTCTTGAATTTAGGAATATCTTTTCCCAACTGATCAATATTGCAGGAAACGTAAATCAACACTTCAGGCTGGAGGATATTCAGTTGTTCAATCGTCTTCGGATGCATACCGCTTCGCGGAGGATCGGTAATCACAAACAACGGCTTGGGGAGGGTGAGTTTTTTGAGCTGAGCAGCATCAAGAACTATAGCTTGCGCATTCGCAATCTTGTTTTCTTGAATATTTTTTTCAGCTTGATCAATGCTGGGTTTCACACTTTCGACAATAACAACACTCTTGAATAACGCTGCATTGATAATTCCAAAACAGCCGACACCGCCATACAGATCAAGAAGGTGGGCATTCTGTGTTTGATGAGACTTCAGAAGTGTGTTGACATACGCTTGCATCTTCTCTGCCATAACGGTGTTATTCTGAAAAAATCCTTGGATCGGATACCAGAACGTTTTTCCAAGCAGAGTTTCTTTGATGACATCCTTTCCCTTGACAACAAAAAAGTCTTCAGAAATACTGATCTCGGTGTCACAGGGAGCATACGCGACAAGGATATTTTGTGCTGTTGATGTTTTTGCGAAAGCCCCGATCAATGCTGTTGCTTCTTCAAGTTTGGTGGAATCGCTGTTCAGCATAAATGAGATTGAGGAGTCCTGTGTAGGTGTTCGAATCACTGTGTATCGAAAGACACCTTGTTTTTTCTTGATATCAAAAACATCAAGCTGTTGAATGTTGTCCTGAAAGAACGAACGAACCTCTTTGAGAAGCACATTGAGGGAATCATTTGAAATCGCACATGCTTCTACATCAACAATCTTCCACCACTTGTCTTTTTCACGAAATCCGAGACCTAGGGGGTGAAAAATAAAATCCATCCTATTGCGATATTGATAGGGTTGATCAGCAAAGATAGTGATCTGTTCTTCAGGAAGACGAAGAGAACGGGCAAGAGCCTTCTTTTTGTTTTCAAGCTGAAGAGAGTAGTCAATGTGCTGTGCTGAACAGCCCCCACAGCTTCCAAAATAAGGGCATAAAGGTGTTGTTAAGGGTGTTTCCGGTGTTGCCATACCTGCCAGGAAGAAGACAAATATTTAAATAATCTTCCCTCCCCCTTGTTGCTATGACCTTTTCCAAGCTCCAGATCGGACTGATTATAGTGGTCATTCTTATTATTGCAGTATTCAGCCTTTCTGTTACAGGAAACCTTCCCGGAGCCAAAAAGTACGATGAATTTGCCAAATGTCTTTCTGCAAAAGGAGCCGTGATGTATGGTGCATTCTGGTGCCCGCACTGCAAAGCACAGAAACAGGAATTTGGACGAAGCTGGGCTTATATCAACTATATTGAATGTTCTACGGCAGATGGGAAAGAACAAACGACCATCTGTAAACAAGCAGATATCAAGAGCTATCCAACCTGGGAGTTTGCTGATGGAAAACGCATTGCAGCAAATCTTCCTTTAGAACGCTTAAGCGTCCAAACCGGCTGCCCACTCCCTCCTTAAGATTCCTTCTTAAGACTCCTTCGAATCCTTCTGAACACAAACTTTTTATAAGAGCGCGGTTGTCCTTCAGACTTCAGTTGACTACTTAAATCTATTAAAATCTAGTAAAAATAACACAAAGGGGGTTATAGGCATGGAAAAAGAACACAAAGAACATGCTGGTGCTCATAAAGAGATAAAAAGTGAAGCAAAGAGCACACACGCACCAGCTCACAAAGAAGCAAAAGAATGCTGTCAAATGACGGGTTCAACGAATTCAAGTGACGGACATGCAGGAAAATCCTGCGACAGTTTTCACACAACCATCACGGTATTAGTGTGTCTTCTTGTGCTGGTAAGTTTTATCAATCTCTATGGAACGTTTAGTATGCGAGGCAAATTCTTGGCTCTGCTCGCTCCGTCGGGTGCAGGAGCAGATGACGGAACCGGAAGCCTAGGGCAGGATGTACCTTCAGGACCAGAACCGAAGGTTGAAGCAAGCGCTGATGATGATCCGGTCAAAGGAGACAAGAATGCTCCGGTCACCATCGTTGAATTTAGTGACTTTGAATGTCCCTTCTGTGGACGATGGTTCCAGCAAACATTTCCAGCAATTGATGAAAAGTACATCAAAACAGGAAAAGTGAAACTGGTCTACCGGGACTTTCCCTTGAACTTTCACCAGCAAGCACAGAAAGCTGCTGAAGCATCAGAATGTGCAGATGAACAAGGCAAATTCTGGCCCATGCATGACAAGCTCTTTAACGAAGGAGTACAAGGCGGAGTCGAAGGATTCAAGAAGTATGCAAAAGATCTTGGCTTAGACACAGGAAAATTCAACAAATGCCTTGACTCAGGAGAAATGGCAGGTGAAATTAGAAAAGACCTTGCCGATGGAGGAAGATATGGAGTCAGCGGAACACCTGGCTTCTTCATCAACGGTGTCAAAGTCGTTGGTGCACAGCCCTTCCAAGTCTTTGAGCAAGTCATTGAAGCTGAACTGAAGAAGTAGAGCGAAAGCTTTGCTTTATTTTTTTACTTTTCTTTTTCTGTTTTTTTCTTCGTTTTTTATATTCTGTTTCTTAGTTTTATAATGCAGAGGAAGTATCAAGAACAGGAGCACGTTGACTTCTATAACTTTCTGCAACATCCGGCGCTGAAAAAGAGCTTAACACCGCTTCGGAAGCCATTTCTCGAGCAGTTTCAAGATCAAGTCCGGGTTTAGCATAAGAAGGACATTGTCGGACGTTTCTTTCGATAAGATCCCTATAGGAACGGAGTCTTCCAGCAAGATCATTAAAATAGGCTTGTTCATGCGCAGAACTCATAGGAAATGAGAATGAGGACTCTGAAGTTGCACGGTGTGCAAGGGCAATAACTCCTCCCTGACCTTCAACAAGATGGACAGGAACACCACCTCTGTTAAATACAGACCAATAAGGTGTTAAATCTACGCTAGAAGGAACACCTGCACGCATAAGCTCATCATAAATGATGTCTCTTAACTCTGCAAGTTTCATATCTTAGCACCCTCAGACTGCGAATAGTCAACATCTTAACGTTGAAGTTGTTTTTCAGTCTGTGCAACCGTATGAGTATTTAAAATATCACTTTTCTGAAGCCACCCTCGCCGTGCAGTCAGAAGCCCATATCTAAGGTAGGTCAGTTGGTCTTTGCTGTGTGCGTCTGAACTGATAACAAACTCGCACCCCAACTCTCTCGCAAGCTGAACATGGCTGTCTTTCAAATCCATTCTTTTGGGCTGGCCGTTGATCTCCAGATAAACACTCTGGTCTTTTGCTGTTTGAAAGACCTTCTCAAGATCAAAGTCAATCGGATCGCGTTCAGGAATGTTCCTTGCGGTAGGATGAGCGAGCACATGGACAGGATAGTTTTCGATGGCGTGGCAAATCCGTTTGGTCATCTCGCCATTTGCCATACGAAACGAAGAGTG
>Ga0209211_10002416_pt1 | contig 32291 bp, 21 predicted proteins | sample RifGroA2_FD_183992 | JGI IMG/M metagenome (GOLD analysis project Ga0209211, IMG submission 183992) | Groundwater microbial communities from Rifle, Colorado, USA - Groundwater A2 (SPAdes) (version 2) | ecosystem: Environmental > Aquatic > Deep subsurface > Groundwater | place: Rifle, Colorado... | reverse complement strand
CAATACAGGCAGCACGACACAGAATTTGCTGCCTTTGCCCTCTCCCGCCGATTCCGCCCAGATGCGCCCTTTATGGTGCTCGGCGATCTTGCGGCACAGCGCCAGACCGATGCCGGTGCCTTCGTAGGCTTCGCGCGATTGCAGGCGCTGGAACACCTGAAACAGCCGCTTGATCTGGTCGGGGATGATGCCGACACCGTTGTCGGTGACGCACAGATGCCATTCGTTTTTAACGACCCCGCTGGCGACAGTGATTTCCGGCGTTCGCCCGGCAATGCGGTATTTGACGGCGTTGCCGATCAAGTTCTGCAGGAGCCTCTGTACTTCGTCGCGACGCGCCATGATATGCGGCCATTCGCCCGAAATGTCCAGCTTGGCATGCGCTTCGGCGATGGCTGGCTGAAGAAATTGCAGCGCTTCGTCGAGTATTGCGCGGCTGTCAATCATTGTGGGCGGCTCTCCCATCCTGCCTGCGCGCGAATATTCGAGCAATGCCACCAGCATCTGGTCGATGCGCTTGGCACCTTCGATGGCAAAGCCGAAGTAGCTGCGCTTCTCGTTGTCAAGCTGGCCTGACAGGCTCCTTTCGATCAGTTGCAGGTAGCTCGAAATCATGCGCAGCGGCTGGCGCATGTCGTGGGATACGGCGTAGCTGAATTGTTCCAGATCAACATTGGAACGCTTGAGCTCCTCTTCATATTCCTTGCGCTCGGTTATATCCTGCACCGTTCCTAGCATCTTGACGTTATGCCCGTGCTTGCTGCGGGATATCTCCGCCTGCTCATGCACATAGCGCACCGAGCCGTCCGGTCGCACGATGCGATGATCAATACTGTAGGTCTGCCCCTGCTCCAGCGCCAAGCGGGTATTGCTATCTACAAACTGCCTGTCTTCGGGATGCACGGCCTGCAGGAAAGCTTCATAGCTGCCGTCAAACTGTTGCGGCGCAAGGCCAAAAATACGGTAAATTTCATCGGACCAATTCAGCGTTTTGTCCGCAACATCCAACTCCCAATCGCCCAGATGGGCAATGCGCTGCGCCTCGGTCAACCTGGCGGTGCGCTGCGCGACATCCTCCTCCAGGTGTTCCCTGTGTTCCGCCAATAAGGCATCGCGCAACTGGATGTATCCCAGCATGGCATTGAAAGTATCGGCCAGTGCGCCTATTTCATCCTTTCCATGAGGCATCACCCGCGCCGTGAAATTCTGCTCCGTGACGACGCTCCGCATCGCTTCTACCATATCCAGAATGGGGGTGACGATGGCTTTTTGCAGCTTGACGAACAAAAAAGCGGCGATCAGGAACACGCCGAACGCCACCAGAAAAATCAGCCCGATGCTGTGCAGGATGCTGATGTACAAGCCGCGCAAATCGGACTCCAGGGAAATACTGCCGATCAACTCGCCCTTGAAATGAAACGGGCTTGAAACGATCAGGTTATCGAAAGTAAGCCGATAGACTCCCGCCCCGATGTGGGGCAAGGAAAGTGGCGAATGGCCGGGAGCCTGGTAGACCGCGAACTCGTTGCCTTCCCTGTCGAAAATAACGGCATGGACGACCTCCGGTTTGGCGGACAGTGAGGACAATATTTCGACAGCGGCCTTGTGGTCGTCAAACAACATGGCTGGTGCGGCGTTACTGCCGATCACGCGGGCGTAGGTCGTCAGCTCGGCCACCGTCCGGTTGCGCCATTCGACGGCGTCTTTCACCGTCAGGATCAGGCTGATGAGCAGCAGCGCAAAGCCGGAAGTCAGCAGGCCGATCGACAGCAGTTTGCGCTTGATGGGCGCATCGCGAAACCATGCCATCGGACTCATGGCGCTTCCTCCTGAACGATGCGCGCCAGTTTCAGCAGTTGCGAGCTGATCCTGACCCCGGCGCGCCGGTACGCCGCCTGGTTGACTTCAAAACGGATTTTCCCGTCCTCCGGAAAGAAATTGACCATCACGCCGCGCTGGGCGAATCCTTGCGTGTCGCCGATTACCAGCATACTCCTGCCGCGCGAAAGAGCGATGATGCGCTCGAGATTTTTTTCCGCCGGAGCAGTGACGAACAGCATGTCGCACTCGCCGGTGTCCGCACCCATATCGAGCAGCGACACTTCCATTTTACGTTCATTGACCGATTTGCCACGGATGGTATCCAGCGCCGGGCCGAACGGGCTACTGCCAAGCACGCACAGGCGTAGCGATGCACCAGCGTTGACAGTTGTATTGTGGGGCGGCCACTCGACAAACCTGGCGATCTGGTAAATGAACGCGGCCTTGAGTTCATATTCGGACGGGGCAGCATGAGCCGGTGCCAGCGCAAGCAACAGCATCATGCCGCACAGCAGCCGCACGACCGCCTTAAACCGGACGAGCCGGAGCCAAAAATGTAGGGGCGGATTTATCCGCCCATGGGCGAATGAATTCGCCCCTACAGTGCCTCTGCACATTGACCGGATGGTCACGGCTATTCCGAAGCAGACCACTAGCATGGTGGGAATTAAAAGCGCCATGTCGCCGCCCCAAAGATGCTGCGCGGAACTTTGCTGGTTCTCGGTCCCGATGCGTTGACAAATTCGGTATGCGCAGGATCGAACAGGTTGCGCCCGGTCAGGCTGAGTTCCAGGCCGCGCTGGATGCGCCAACCAATGCGCGCATCCAGCCTGGCGTAGGCCGGTACATTCAAGCTGTGCAGGCCGTCCACATAGTAGAGCGACGTACCCAGATCGACATTGTCCGCCGGAGAATGGAGCGCGTGAAACTGGAACTGGTTCTGCGGCGACCGCCCCACTTCGGTTTCGATCGAAGTATCGTTACTGCCCGCATCGCGGCGAATATCCATTTTCAGCGATGACCATGCTGCCTTGAATTGCCACTTATCGGTTGGCCGCCAGCTTCCGCTCCACTCCAGGCCGTGAGTCGTCGCGCTTGCCATGTTATGAAACACCAGCGGGATCACCGTATATGCGCCTTCGACGAAATTCGCCCCGCGCTCGATAGTCATCAGGTTATTGTGCTCAGTGTAAAAAGCGGCGACATCCATCTGCACTTGCTCGGTAAGCTGGCTGCGATAACCCGCTTCATAAGAGAGCACATGCTCGGACTGGATCGCCGGATTGTTCTGCAGGCGCGTAACAAAGGTCGTCAGGGCAGGCTTGATAACCGTGGCAACAACTTGTCCATCCGCATCGGTGCGGGAAGGCGTATGCACGGCGCGGGATACCGCCACCCATGCCGTTTGCCGCTCGTCGATTCTCCAGCGCAGGCGCAGGTTGGGCTGGTACTCGAAACCGGTGTAGTCGTTGCTTTCAAACTTGGAACCCGCAATTAAATGCAGGCCGTCCCTGTTCAACGCGATTTCATCCTGAAAGAAAGTACTGATGACGCTGTCCGTGCGGTTCGCAGGCATATATGACACCGCAAAAGTATTGTCCATCCGGTCGCGGGTTTGCCGATAACCAGCTCCCCACACAATGTCGTGCCGGTCGTTCCACTGCAAGCGGCGCTGAAAATCCAGATCATACGTATCGCGTTTTTCGCCAAGATTGAAGTAGCGGCGCTGGTATGTATCGTAGTAAAACTGCAAAGCCCATTCGTCGGTAACCGACAATGTGCTCTTCCAGCGCGCCAACAGATTGCCGCCATCCAGGCCGATGGTGTAGCCGGTCGGTGTGCTGTAAGGCGGCGTGAGCGCTACGATCGTCCCGGTATGGTCGGAGCTTCCGGTATAGGTATCGCCCTGCACGGTCAGCGAGTTACCGCCGTGCATGTCCCAGTCCGCCCGGAATCCGGCGCTACGCAGGTCGTGCCGGTCGTGCGCCTCGGCACCGGAAGCCTGTTTGAAATTGCCCTGTGCGGCATCCTTTGCATAGATGCGGAAATGGCCGGATTCGCCGAGCTTTCCGCCGAGGCGCGCCGCCCCCTGATGCCCGTAGTTCCCGGCGCCGCCGCTCAGCATGCCACCCTGGGTAGCCGACGCGGGGCGAGTGATAATATTGATAATGCCGGTGACCGCATTCGCGCCCCACAGTGCACCGCCCGGGCCGCGTATCACCTCGATGCGCTCCACATCCTCCAGCACCACATCCTGCGCATCCCAATACACGCCGGTAAAACTCGGTGTTTGCAACACGCGCCCGTCCAGCATCACCAGCAGGTTGTCGCTGTTTTTGGCGTTAAAGCCTCGGCTGCTGATGGCCCAACTGCCGCCGTCGATGTGCGCCACCTGCATGCCCGGCACCATGCGCAACAATTCGGGCAGGCTGGTCATGCCGGAACGGCGGATATCCTGCCGGGTAATCACATGAATCGCGGCGGCAGTATCTTCCAGCTTCTGCGGCTTGCGCGCCGCCGAACTGACCTCCACACTCACATTCATCAGCTGTTCCAGCGAATAATCGGCGAGCGCTGCGGCTTCATCCGCTTGCGCAATAGAGGAAACGGCGAGCCCGCAGGCCAGGTTGGACAACAGGGCGGCAAACAGGAGCGGGCGCAACGGCTTCCGGGAGGTTCGATAATTCACTCCCGTTCCTGAAAATGGCTCACTCAAAATACGGGTTGCATCTAAGGTACGGAAATCAATCATTGCACGGGCTTTCATAAAAATATAAACGGTCAACAGTGGTTTTTAAATTCGATTTTTTTCATATCGGGAAGATTGCCCATCGCGCAGCACCGGCAGCACGACGCAAAACTTGCTGCCTTTGCCTTCGCCCGCCGATTCCGCCCAGATGCGCCCTTTATGGTGCTCGACAATCTTGCGGCATAGAGCGAGACCGACGCCGTTGCCCTCGTAGGCAGTGCGCAATTGCAGGCGCTGAAATACCTGGAACAGCCGCTTGATTTGTTCGGGGATGATGCCGACACCATTGTCGGCGACGCTCAAATACCATTCATTTTTGCCCACCTTGCTGGTGACGATGATTTCCGGCACCCGCCCCGCAACACGAAACTTGGCGGCATTGCCAATGAGGTTCTGGATGAGCCTCTGCATCTCATCGTGGCTGGCAAAAATACGCGGCCAGTCACCAATGATATCCAGCCTGGCCTGCGCTTCGGCGATGGCAGGCTGGAGGAATTGCAGCGCCTCGTCGAGCGCTACGCGGCTGTCGATCCATGTCGGTGGTTCGCCCATCCTGCCGATACGCGAGTATTCGAGCAAGGCCACCAGCATCTGGTCGATGCGCTTGGCGCCTTCGATGGCGAAGTCGAAGTAGCTGCGTTTTTCGCCATCCAGTTGCCCGGACAAACCCATCTCGAGCAGTTGCAGGTAGCTCGAGATCATGCGCAACGGCTGGCGCATGTCGTGGGATACGGCGTAGCTGAATTGTTCCAGTTCGGTGTTGGAGCGCTTGAGCTCTTCTTCGTATTCCTTGCGCTCGGTGATGTCCTGTATCTGCGCGACGAAATACAGCAGATTTCCCTGCGCGTCCCTGACCGTCGATCCGGTGAGCAGAGTCCAGACGATATGGCCGTCCTTGTGGAAGTAGCGCTTCTCCATCTGGTAGCTGGCCCGTTCACCAGCCATCAGTTGCCTGGCGTAGTTCAGGTCTACATCAAGGTCATCGGGGTAGGTAATTTCCTGAAATGTTTTTTGTATCAGCTCATTGTGAGAGTAGCCGACGAGTTGGCACAATGCCGGATTGGCATCAACGAAGCGCCCCTCGATAGACACCAGCGCCATACCGATGGCGGCAGCCTCGAACGACGAGCGGAAGCGTGCCTCCGCCTCGCGCAATGCCTGCTCGCTCTGTTTGCGTACCGCGATCTCCGCCGTCAATTGGGCAGTGCGTTCCTCTACCCGTTGCTCCAGTTCCATCTGTGAAGCGCGCAATTCGTGCTCGGTGTCGCACAGCCGTTCATAGCTACGGGCATTGTGCAGGGCGAGCCGCAATATGGGCATCAGCAAGAGCGCCAGATCCAGATAATTGTGTTGGTGCTCCGGCAGAAACGCACCCTCTATCACCACGACACCCAACGCCTGTTCGTCCTGGCGTATCTGAAAATAAAAGCCCTGTGGCGCTTCTATCTCACCCCATGGACCCGGGCAGCGCAGGAATGCGCGGAGGCGGCCTTCTTCCTTGCAGCTATCGGCGGGCAACGAAAAGAGTTGCACCTGCTCCTCCACGGCGTTGGTGTTGGCATCGCCGTCTTTGCCGCCATCCTGAAGCAGCAGAAGGTGCACCGCGCGCGGCGCACAGAGCATGTAAAACAGTTCCATGATGGCATGGACAATGGTCTGCTCCCCCTGGTGGGGGATCAAGCGCCCGATCAGGTCATAGGCCATGGTGTAATCGGCCAAACGATGCTGGAGCAAAGCGACCTGCCCGGCGGAGCGGGTGCCGATGTCGGCAACCTCCCCTTGCGCGAGGGCGGCGCGCAGGTTGGCGCGGAGCAGATGAGGTTCCGTCGGCAGCAACTGCATTGTCCCGCCAGTGGCGGATATAAAGGTCGCCTGCTCTGCCTCCGTGAGCGGAGCCACCCCGATATCCACGACCACCCAGGTGCGGACAGACTCGGCAAAATACGCACGAAGGCTTTCCGGGTTTTCATTCGAACTTTGCAGGATTTCTGGATACGCGCGCGCCATGGCGGGCGTCAGGAGGTGTGCGCCTTCGCCCAGCAGGGCATCAACCTTGTCGGGGCCGAGCAGGAATTCAAAGCAGGAGTGCGGTGTTTTGGGGTAAGCCACTCCGCCAGAACAGACACCCATCAAGCGCAGAATCGGCGTTTCGGATTGTGCAGGCTGCGCCTGCGTGTGGGCAGAACGGCATCGCTCGTCGCACGCGCCCTGTATCGGCACGACCTCGACATCGCCACGTTTCTCCGCCGCCAGCGCCGCCCGGAATTCATCGGCGAAGAAGGCGCAGACCTCCAGCTTGAGGCGGGGGTTCATGGGAGCGCGGGCGTCCCGCCCGCATAGTAAGTAAACTTCTGCTCGACGAAAAAACCAGCGGGCGGGACGCCCGCGCTCCCAGTAAAAAGCTGTAGATTTTGCTGTAAACTTTGATCACCGAACACGTTCGATTGCCCCTTCCCGCCACTCGTCTGCCCACGTAAGAGGATAGCCCCCCCACCGCGCCACGCTTTCGGATATCCAGATCAGGACACGCTCCGGCACATCAAAGGGTATCTCGCCGTGGTTATCCGTGAGAATGAATCCACCGCCCACACCGGCGGCGGCGATGGCGTTCTTCACCTGGCGCTCCGTCTCTGCGGCATCCCAATGCCGCATGGCGAGGCCATTCAGATTGCCCAGAATGGGGAGCCGATGCCCCACGGCAGTTTTGATCGCGGCGAGATCGTCATCGCCGCTCACCACCACGCCCCCGGCTCCGGTTTCGGCCACGTCTTGCAGGATGTCAAACGAGCGTCCGCTGGCGAAATGGACGGCAACTGGCCCGTTGATCCGCGCCAGTACGCGCTTGGTGACGGGGGCGCACAAACGCCGATAATGGGCGGGTTCGATGATCGTGCACGACCCCACCGGATCGTAATAAACCAGCGCGTTGGCGCCCGCCGCCAATTGGGCATTGGCCCATGCGACACAGAATTCTTCATTGACCTCGAACAGCGGTGTCAGCGATTCCGGCTGCTCCATCAGCAACCTGAGATATTCCGGAAACCCCAGTTGCATGACCGGGAGCGAGGTCGGCGACATCACCACGCCTATCACCGGTGCGTTTCCGTTCGCCGCACGGTTCAATTGCGCCTGTAGTTCCAGTGTTCTGCACAGTGCCGGGCAGTCTTCGATCTTCGGTGCCGCAAGCCGCGCAAAATCGTCCGGTATATGCAGAAAGGGCGCTCCGGCATTGGGCGGCGCGCGATCATAAAACAGGACATCTCCGCCAAAGGCCTCGAACTCGGCGGCCGCATAGGTGAAGCCGTACAGGCAATCGTTGCGGTAACGCTCGCGGAAGCGCACTTGCGCCTCCGCCATCAAATCCGGCGTACGGAAATAATCCTTGAGGGGAACGCCCATCTCCACCGCGCCCTGTACGGTCGGCAACAGGAATAGCGGCACGCGATCCGGCTCCTTCAGGCTGAGCGTTGTCAACACGCGCTGGAGAGAAGTCATTTCATCAGGCGGCATGGCGGCGCTCCAGAAAACCCAGCACCAGACGGATGGCTTCGGTGGCGTTGGCGCCCATGGCGCTTGCGCCTACCTCCTCCCACAGCAAAGGATCAAGCCGGAACGGCGCGCCACCGACATAGATGGGGATATTTAACCCGGCGCGATCCAGACCTTCCCGCACGTCGCGGACGTGCAATGCGGCGCGCAACATCAACGTGGAGATCAGGATCAGGTCGGGCCGCTCCCGTATGGCGCGCGCGATCAATTCATCTACGGTGACACGCTGCCAGTCCAGCACCGGAATCCCGGCCAAACGCAACGCCGACTGCACCAGCCGTTTTCCCAGCATGTGATGATCTTCCAAAAGCGCCAGGGCGATTCTGGGAGCCTCGCCGCGCATCTCACGGGGCGGCGGCAGGATACGCTCCACCAGTTCCTCGGAGATCCGGCTTGCCATATAGATTTGCGACAGAGCCAACTGACCGTTTTCCCAGGCTTCGCCCATTTGCTCCAGCACCGGCGCGAGGCAGAGTTCTGCCACCTCCAGCGGTGTTGCAAACATGGATGAAGCATCGCGCAACACTTTCTCCGCCAATGCCCTGTCGACGCTAAGCAAGGCGGATTTGTACTTTTGCTGCAACGCGGCGATTCTCACTTGATCCGGTTTGGGTTGCTGGTTCATGGCCCGCTTGGGTGAATGGGAATTTTATAAAGTTGTATTTTCAGGCTCTCATCAAATAGCCTGATAAACGGTTCATTGCAACGATAGCCAGATAAACGAAGAATATTATAAGCACCTTAATACAGTGGTAGTGATGTGGCAAGCATTTGGAATCGTGATTGAATGGGTAAGTAAATGGTTATTTTAATACCCAAATTAAAGCACCCCGCCCCAAGGGGCGGGGTACTAACTGCACTCCCCAAGCTGCTGGCTTTCGCCGGCCGTCGCCCCAAGGGGCGGAGAATTTACTCGGGGAGAATTAAAAATTATGCCTCTGAACTATTTTCAGCAAATGCACATGCTCGCTCCCGAGAGAGAGGGAGGGAGGGTTGGGGAGGGGGCGTGTATTGGCTGGTGTGGCATAATTTTATAAATGGTACTTTAGAAAATTCCACCCCACTAACCATCAACCAACTTGAACATATACGCCCAACTTCTCTCCTATCGACTTTTCATAGCCGCATAACAGGTCGATCTTTTTCTCGTCCAATACGTATCCGCGTGACAAAAGCAGGATACCGTCTTTCGTCATCAGATCGCGTGCGATGGTCATCCCGGCTTTAAGCAGTGGTGTGCCGAGTTTAGAATCACGGTCAATAGTTTTGGCAGTTGGCACATCAAGCGCCTTGACGAACGCATCCACCACGTCAGGGTCGTAGCGCCTGCCACGGCTGGCGACCAAGTACGCGATTGCCTCGGCAGGGCTATAGCGTTTGGGCTGCAACATTCCCGACTGCAATGCATCATAGTCGATTGCCACCGCCAGGATACGTGCGCCCAGCGGGATTTCAGCGCCTCCCAGATGATCAGGATAACCATTCCGGTTAAATTGCTCGTGTTGATGGCGAATGATTTTTGCCGCATTTTCCAATTGCTCCAGCGACATCAACGCCGCCTGTCCCCGTATCGGGTGCTTGGTGAACTGGGCCATCTCCTCTGTATCCAAAGCGCAAAACGGTTTAGCCAATATACGGTCGGACAGGCTCATTTTGCCCAGGTCTTTAAGCAAGGTGGCGAACATCAAATCCTGTTTTAACTCATCGGATATCCGCAACATGGGAACCAATTTCCGCATGTACTCGCCGACCCGTTTGGCATGTCCTGACAACACTCCGCCGCCGCGCATTTCGATCAGGCTGGAAAAAGCGCGGATCGAAGCCATAAAGCCTTTTTTCAACTTTTCATGTGCCGCCTGCAAATCGAGCATGGCCTGGCGCAACTCTTCGGTGCGCTCGCGTACCTTGTCCTCCAGATTGGCATTCAGCTCCTTGAGCTCTTCATTCTGAACCCGTGTCAGTTCTTCGAGCCGCGCCTTTTCGCGCTCCAGCTCGCGCCGCTCCAGCGCCTGGCGCACGGTGATGGTGATGTCATTATCTTCCCAGGGTTTGGAGATATAACGATAAATCTGCCCCTTGTTGATTGCTTCTATCGTCGAGCCGATGTCCGCATAACCGGTGAGCAAGATACGCACCGTGTCCGGCCAGTTTTCGCGCACTTTTTCCAGAAATTGCGCGCCATTCATCTCCGGCATACGCATATCTGAAATCACCATATCGACAGATTCCCGCGCCATGATTTCCAGGCCGGCGGCGCCGCTCTCTGCAGTAAAAATACGGTAGCCGGATGGGCGAAATAGACGTTTGAGCGAAGAAAGAATATTCGCTTCATCGTCCACAAACAGTATCGTTGCTGGCATTGCGCTGCCGTCGGTTTGATTGTTCTGATCCATCATGTACCTTTCTAATTCTTCATGTAGCCATGTAGGTCGGGTTAGCGGCTTTATCGCGTAACCCGACAAACCCAATTTTCACCAAAAGTAGGCGCCTCTAGGCGACACCGGTTTTTGTCGGGTTACACTACGCTAACCCGACCTACAACTACAACTAACCCGACCTACGATTACTAACTCAAATGCTTAATCGGCAACCACAAAGTAAAGGTGGTGCCCTTACCCACTTCACTTTGCACCTCGATGCGCCCATTGTGTTTCTGCATGATACCGTAAGACAGCGACAACCCGAGCCCAGTGCCTTTGCCCACTGGCTTGGTGGTAAAGAACGGATCGAATACCCGCTTGAGGTTCTCCTCCGGAATACCCTTTCCGGTATCGGCAATCTGGATGAAAACTCCCTCGCCTTGCCGCCCGGTACGGATGGTAATAATCCCCTTGTCTGGAATCGCATGCGCCGCATTGACCAGCAGGTTCATGAACACCTGGTTGAGCTGCGAGGGGTAGCACTCCACTTCTGGAATTTCGCCGTATTCTTTTTTTACTTCAGCGTGGTATTTTATTTCATTCCAGACAATGTTGAGCGTGCTGTTTAGCCCTTTATGCAGATCGGCCCACTGCCACTCATCCGAAGCATCCACATGCGAAAAATCTTTCAGGTCCTGGACGATTTTTTTTACCCGCGTGATGCCATCGCGCGATTCTTTCATCAACATCGGCACATCCTCCCTGAGGAATGCCAGATCCTTCTGCTGTTTCGCACTGAGCACCTCGGCACGGACAGCTTCCGGTAGTGCCGCTTCGGCGCCTTCATACACATCGAGCAACCCGAAAATATCCTTGAGGTATTTCTCCATTGAGCCGAGATTGGAATAAACAAAGCCAATCGGATTATTGATCTCGTGCGCCACCCCGGCGGCGAGCTGCCCGACCGAGGCCATCTTGTCGGATTGGAGCAGTTGATTTTGGGCTTGCGCTATCTGTTGCTGGGCAAGCATAAAATCTTCATTCATCTTTGAAACCATGGCAATGCGCCGTTGCTGCTCAAAGTGCAGGCGGACATTGTCGAGCACGATGGAGACCAGGCTGATTACCGTAGCACCCTTTGCCAGATCATCATCGGTATAAAGTGGCGCACCTTCCTTGCCATTCACACTCAAGACACCGATCAGTTTCCCTTCGGATTTGAGCGCCCAACACATCGCCGATACCGGCTTGCTGGCTTTGTCACGCGTCACATTGCAAAACCTCGGATCGGCGCTTAAATCTCCATTGAGCAAGATATCTTCGCCATGTTCTGCCACCCAGCCGAGAATACCCTGTCCAAATGTAATCCGATTGCCGATCATTTGTACTGGAATATCGATACCGGCAACAATAGTGACGCTGCCGCCTTCGTCAAACAGAACAATATCCTCATCGACCAGCGCAAGTGTGCCGCTCTTGCCCTCGAAGCCTTGCACAATATGTTCGAGAATCCGCTGCTGCACCGCTTCGGCTTGCCCGCCAAGCGCCCCGCTTTGCCCCAACCGGTACAGGTCATGCACCCAGGACATCTGGGTAATTTTTTTATGTGGCATGGCTCGTTCCGCGCTTTCTCAATCGCCCAACATCAGGCTGGCGGCGGCGTTTTGGCGCTCGATTTCCGGTAGGCAATATTTGATCATCTCCCAGTGCAATCCGAGCCGCTGCCACGCATCCGGGGAAAGCGGCGGCACCCGGTCGTTAACTGTGTTGCCGATATCGAGTGTGTGGCACAACACGCTGGCCACATGCACCACATCTGCCAAAAAACCGGATTCCTGCCCGGGCTGATGATGGTCGCGAATCGCCAGCTGGATGGCGACCGGAAAATTCCAGCGTTTGGCGGCCTCGAATCCGATTGCGGCATGATCGATGCCTAAAATGGCGCACTCGGCTTCCAGCAGGGTCGTGTCATGGCTGGCGCTATGCGCCGCCACGGCATCGGACTTCTCCGGGCACATCACCTCCACCGCCAAACGTCCAACATCATGCAGCAGCCCGGCGGTGAACGCCAGTTCGCCATCCTTACCCAGGCGCCCCGCCAGCACCCGTGCGCACACGCCAGCGCCGATGTTGTGCCGCCAGAATAAGCTGTGGTCAAACTGGCTGTGCTCTCTGGGTGGAAATTGCCGGATCAACCCTGCCGCCACCACCAGCGAGCGGATATTGTGAAACCCCAGCAACACTATTGCCTCATGCATTGTGCCCACTTTGCCGGAAAAACCGTAGAAGGCGGAATTGGCCACGCGCAAGACGCGTGTCACCATGCCCTGATCCAGGCTGATTTTGTCGGCGATTTCATCCGCATCGACATCTTTGCGCTCAAAGCTCGCCAATACCTCGACTACAGCGGCTGACAGCGGCGGAAGCTGCCCCACACACGCCAACACCTGTTCCATTGGAGAGCCGTTATTCATAATTTCTCCACGCGATATTCCCGCACCACCTCGCGCAATTTGCACAGCAACAGATCATTACCGGCATGGCGAAACAGCACATCCAGCCGCTGATCGATGGCCGCATTCCGCGCTGCCAGCTCCGCCGGGCTCAATGCCTCCACGACTTCAAGCTGGCTGATTCCGCGCCGTGCCAATGCGGAGAGCGTAACTCCCGACAACACTGCCCCGGCAGCCAGCAACACATCCCCACCCTTCGGGCCGCACACATCGGACGCAATCCTCATGCCGGGTCTGGCATCCGCCAAACTGATTATTTTATGTCCCATTCCTCACCCTTACCTTTTCGTAGGTCGGGTTAGCGGCTTCATCGCGTAACCCGACGTTTGTTGTCGGGTTACGGCGCAAAAAACCGCGCCTAACCCGACCTACGATATCTACGGTATTAAACATTCTGCCCTTCATCATCGTATAACCCCGTCACATCATTCATCCCCCACTCCCTCAAAATCCATCGCGCCCTGCCCCCAATCCGCCGGATACATGCCTGCCTCAACGTACCGGTGAAAGCTGGAATACGGCCACTCCAACGCCGACGACGCATGCCCATGCTTCACCGGGTTGAAATGAATGTACTCAACATGCCGGGCAAAATCCGCTTCATCCCGCAGCAAATGTTCCCAATAGCGATGCTGCCACAATGCCTGTTCCCGTTTCGCTGCCCGCGCGCGATTTGGTTCCGTGCGCAATGCCGGGTCGCAATGCTTGGTAAACCACGTCTTGATCAACCGCCAGCGTATCGCAAAATCGGCATCGCCCGGCGGCAGCGTCCAGATGCAATGCAGGTGATCGGGCAAAACCACCATCGCATCCACCTCGAAAGGGCGCGTTGAGCGCACCGCGCGAAACGCCATGCGCAACACCTCAACCGATTCCGCCGAGGCAAACAATGGCCGCCGTTTTTCCGCCACCACGGTGAAGAAAAACGAACCACCAGAAACAAAAGCTCGCCGGTATCTCATAGCTGGTTGTCGGGTTACGCGATGAAGCTTACCCTTACCTTTTCGTAGGTCGGGTTAGCGCAGCGTAACCCGACAATATCGGCATCAACGTCGGGTTACGGCGCAAAAAACCGCGCCTAACCCGACCTACATAAGCCTGGACACGAACATCATGCCGCGTGCCTGCGACGTGGCTCCCACCCGATAACACCAGAATTCCACGCGCCGTCCATCCGCAAGCACGCATTCAATTTTCCCGGTATCGCAAAAACCATCCAGACAGGCCAGCAACTCGCCCGGCAAACATTCGGCGGCGATACTGCCCTGCAACGGACTGCCTCCAGGCGCGAATAGCTGATTGGCCATATTGTTGGCCACCGCGATCAGCCCGTCCTCGCCCACGCCGACCACTCCCACCGGCAACCGCTCCAGGATTTCCTGTGAAACCTGCAAGATATTCAGGTTGCGCAACGCCTCCATGGATTTATCATCGGCGCGCTTCTCAAGCTGCCGTCTGGTCTCGTCCAATTGTGCGTTGAGCGTATCCAGTTTTACCAGCATGTGCCCCTTCTCGCTGCCCAGTTCAAAGTACTCGAAGGCTTTCTGGATATTCTCGCGCAGCAGATTATCCTCCCACGGTTTGGTCAGGAATTTATAAATCGAGCCCTTATTGATCGCGTTGGTGATGGACTGCAGGTCGGTATAGCCGCTCAGCACAATGCGTATGGTGTCCGGGTAGATTTCCTTGACCTTGCTCAGGAATTCTGTGCCGCACATTTCCGGCATACGCTGGTCGGAGACGATGACGCCTACCGGATGCGCCGCCAATAACTCGAAGCCCTGCCGGGCGCTGGTGGCGGTAAGAATTTGATACCCGTCGCGGCGCAACAGGCGCTTCAATGCGGCAAGGATATTTTCCTCATCATCAACCAGCAATAGGACGCGCCCCGCATCTTTTTCCGGTTGATCGAGCAACCGGCCCTCCTCAAGCAAAGCGGTGTAAGCCTCCACCGGCAAAGGCTTGGAATAATAATAGCCCTGCATCTCGTCGCAGCCATTGCGCATCAGGAAGGCCGTTTGTGCTTCAGTTTCCACGCCCTCGGCAACCACCTTCATTCCCATGTTATGCGCCAGGCCGATGATGGTGCGTGTTATCAGCGCATCATCCGGGTCGGTCGTTATATCGCGAACAAAGGATTGATCGATTTTTAACGTATCCGTGGCAAAACGCTTGAGATAATTCAGGCTGGAGTACCCTGTGCCAAAATCATCCACCGACAGCCATACACCCAGCGATTTCAGTTCGTGCAGCGTTTGGGCGGCGCTCCCCACGTCTTGCATGATGGTGCCCTCGGTAATCTCCAGCTCCAGAAATTTCGCCTCCAGCCCGGTTTCCTTGAGTATCTGTTGCACCACGGCGCAAATATCCTGGCGATGAAACTGGATAGCCGAAAGATTGACCGCCACACCGCATGATTCAATCCCCATGATCTGCCAGGCCTTGGCCTGCATACAGGCAGTACGCAGCACCCATGTCCCAACCGGCACTATCAGCCCGTTCTCCTCTAGCGGCGGGATAAATTCAGCCGGAGAGATCAGGCCGCGTTGCGGATGCCTCCAGCGCAGCAGCGCTTCGGCGCTGCTAACCCTGCCAGTGCGGAGATTTACTTTCGGTTGGTAGTAGAGTTCAAATTCGGACAGCTCCAACGCATGATGCAAACCCGCTTCCAGGGCGGCGTGCGCCTCCAGAATGGATTGCATCTTCGGATCGAAGAAGCGCGAGGTATTACGCCCGGCGGCCTTCGCCTGATACATCGCGATATCCGCATGTTTGAGCAGTTCATCTGTGCTGAGGTCATGGCCGGAGAACAGGTTGATCCCGACACTGGCGGTGCTATGAAGCTTATGTTCCTTGATCAGGCAAGGCTGGTCGAGCGCGGCAAGAATTTTCCTGCCCACTTCGTCGGCCAGTGCTGCGGCTAGTTCCATTTCACCTTTCATATCTTCCAGCATCACCACAAATTCATCGCCGCCAAGCCTGGCCACCGTATCCCCTTCCCGCACACAGGACTGCAAGCGCCGCGCCGTTTCAATCAGCAACAGGTCGCCGCAATCATGGCCTTTGGTGTCATTGATGTTCTTGAAGTTATCAAGATCAATGAACATGATCGCGCCATATTCGCCGCTGCGCGCGCTGCTTGCCAATGCTTGCTGCAAGCGGTCGAGCAGCAGGCGGCGGTTGGGCAGCCTGGTCAGCGGATCGTAGAAAGCCAGTCGATGAATATCCTGTTCCGCTTTCTTGCGGTCGGTGATGTCGAAAAACGAACCGACGTAATGGGTGATGGCGCCATCCGTCGTGGCAACGGCGGTGATCGTCAGCCATTTCGGATAAGTCTCGCCGTTCTTGCGCCGATCCAGGACTTCTCCGCTCCACCTCCCTTCATTGAGGAGATCCCCCCACATTTTTTCATAAAATACGACGGGTTCTTTCTCTGCACTGAGCATGCTGGGGTTGTGGCCGATGACCTCCTCAGCCGTATAGCCGGTGATCTCTTCAAACGCTTTATTGACCCGCAATATCTTCGGGGTGGGATCGGTAATCACAATCGCCATCTGCGTTTCAAAGGCAATCGCGGCAATACGCAAGTCTTTTGCCGCATCCGCCAGTTCATTTTCCGCTTGCTTGCGCGCCTCAAGCATGGTGTTGAAGCCGTCGGCCATCTCATTGAAACTGTCGCCCACCCAGCTCAGCTCATCACGCGTATCGAGTTTGACCCGCTCCTGCAGGTTGCCTCCTGCAAAGGTGCGCGCGGAACGCACCAGCGACTGGATATTGCCGATAATGGCGTAATAGATGCTGACCGACAAATAGACCACCAGCAGAAACGCCAGCAAGGCAATGCCGGTGTTTGTGTACAGCTCATTTTTTGCCTGGGCGATACGCGCCTTGATGAGAGCCTCGGTCGTCGGCAGCAGGGATTCATGCATTTGCCCGTAGCTCTTGTCGATCACCATGGTGGCCATCTCCAGAAATGCCTCGGGGGGCGTGGCAAAATGACCGGTGAGAATGTCAGCCTCCACAAGATCGGTAATCTTGTGCGCCGAACTGGCGATGCCGCCATATAACTCCAGGAGCGATTGCCGCATTGTCGGGTTATATCGACCGGTTTTATCAAAGTTGATTTTAAGTTCCTTGAACGAGCTGTCTAGCTCGACCATCAGCGCGTTCAATTTGGCCTTCTGGGATTCGTTGATCTGCTTCCTGGTCAGGATACCGGTACCGTATGCGCGGAGCTGCCCAAGGTGTTCGAGTGTATGCGGTAGCTTGTTGACGGCGGTATCGACCAGGTAGAACGTGGCGACCTCCGAATCCAGAGTCAACGCATATTCATCGGCGACAAATGTTTCCAATAACAACATCTGATCGATCAGGTTGGTATGCGCGGCGAAGTTCTCGGTCATCGACCAATTGAGCCCCTCTTTGCGCAGCCGCTCCCAGCTTGCCTTGATGCGCTGAAAGTCTTCGCCTGAAGCCAGTCTGGCCGACAGCTTCCCCTCTGCCGCCTTGAATGCTTCGACGGCTTCCTTTTCCTTGGCGGCACGCCGTTCCTGCATTGCCTGGTTGCCGCCGAGAAGCTCGGACGAAAACACCCGGTGTTGCTGGATAAGCTGTACGGTTCTGGAAATCGGCTTGATCAGCGCAATGCCTTCCAGTTCCCGTTGTGAAGGCTGGATAACCCGCTCAAGGCTGACAAACAGGCCATACGCCACCACCGCAACCGCGATCAGGGACACCATCCACAGCAGCGAAAATTTCTTGGTGTAACCCATGCGGTTGAGCACGGCGATGGCAGGGGAAAAGATTATGCGCATTATTTTTTCCTGTCGGTGTTGCTTGTCATATCAACCATGTCACAGGGTGACATATCCCGGCTAATTCCAATTTGCGCTACAAACAATAATACGGCTCGTAGGGTGCGTTCCACGCACCAGTTGGTAATGGTGCGTGGAACGCACCCTACCCTTAAGTATCTACAGTTATTTGCGTAATCCATGGAGATTGACTCTGTGTTCAAGTTGTTTTTGCCCGATTCCTTATTAGTCACACGATCTCCCCTTGGCGGGACTCAAGAAAGTAATGCAGAATCAAATTATCGTTCTGGCTGACATCCTCGAAGCCGAGTCCGATTCGCCCCCGCCCGGCGTCATCTGTTTGGTAAATATTCCTGATAACCGCAGTGACACTCAGATTCACTTCTTGTTCCTCGATTGGAACCGTAAATGCGAGATGGACGCGGTCACCCGCCTTGCCCAGAGAAGCGGGCGATTCGATCATTGAACCGGATGCGCTTAAATCCAACATCGTGACTGCCACAGATGAGTTATCTGAGGTGGTGACAGTGGCAGGTTGTGTGACACCGACGCGCAAAGAACAGCGCACGGCCTTATATTCAACCGATTGCGGGTAAGAAAAATGAACGTAAGGGAACGGGTGCTCGCGGGCAAGTATCACCTTGGAGGTGAATGCGTAGGCATACCGTCCATTAAACCCGCGTATGACAAAGCTCAGCCCCGGCTTCATCCACATCCTCTCACCGCCAGCCACATTGGGCACGGTAACGAGAACGCTATTGCCCCTGATAGCGCCAATAAACCTGACTTCGTGGCGCGCTTGCCCGGCTTCGGCAGACTGTATCTGCATCGTGGCTCCCGACTGCAACTTGATAGCATCGAGGCTGACGTTTAAAGGTGTATTTTCTGCCACGTCTCATTCCAATTCTATTTTAAAGGTCAAATAATTCGTAGGTCGGGTTAGCGGCTTTATCGCGTAACCCGACGATGCATCGCCAATGTCGGGTTACGGCGCAAAAAACCGCGCCTAACCCGACCTACGAAACTGCACTAACCCGGCCTGTGTCCCCTTGCGCCGCATCGCTGAACCGGTAAGTATTTTTACCTGCCGACTTCGCCGCATACATCGCCTGATCGGCATGTATCACCAGTTCGTCTTCGCTGCCCACGCCCTCCGAGTAACGCGCGATGCCGATGCTGATACCGATGCGCGCCTCTTGCCCTTCCAGTTCAAAGGGGCGTGCCATAGTTTCGATGATTTTCTCGGCGACCCTGGCAACCTGATCGTGCCCATGCGCCTCGTTGAGGATGATGGTAAATTCGTCGCCGCCCAGGCGCGCCACCGTATCGCTCTCGCGCACACATTGACGCAAGCGTTCCGCCACCGACATGAGCAGCAAGTCGCCGCTATGGTGACCCAGGGTATCGTTCACTTTCTTGAAGCCGTCCAGATCCATAAACAGCAGCGCCAGGCCTGCATGGCTGCGCCTGGCCTTCATCACGGACTGCCCCAACCGGTCATAAAACAGGGCGCGGTTCGGCAAACCGGTCAGCGCATCGTAATGTGCCATGTGCTGAATGCGTTCCTGATCCAGCTTCTGGGCGGTAATGTCCTCATGGATGGCGATAAAATGGGTAATCACACCATCATCGTCGGTGATCGGCGTAATAGTCTGCGAGACGGTGTAAAAACTTCCATCCTTGCGGCGTTCGATCACTTCCCCGCTCCATTTGTCGCCTTTCAATATGGTATCCCACAGTGTTTTGTAGTGTTCGAGCGACATCTTCCCGGATTTCAGGATGCGCGGTGTCTGCCCCGCCGTATCCTGTTGTGTATATCCGCTCAACCGGACAAAAGCGGGGTTCATCCATTGAATGACCCCGAGGCGGTCGGTAATCATCACCGCATTACCCGCCGCTTCCAGCGCGGAGCTCAGCAAACGGACTTGCTGCTGGTCCATCGCCGCTTCCAGCGCGACGCTGATGCGCGTTGCGATACCCGTCAGCATATTGACCGTAGCGGGCGAATCGAAGAAAGCCGGATCGCCGGAACACAAACTGAATGCGCCATAAATATCGCCACGGATCGGCAGCGGAATACCCAGTATCGATTGCACGTTGTTTTCGAGGGCAATCTCAGCCCATGCCTGAAATCGCGGATCGGTGACTCTGGACACATGCGGTTGCCCGACCCGGATCGCGCTGCCCGTCGGCCCGTCTCCCTGCGGCGTATCGTCCCAGCGTACCCCGATTTTTTTCAACCGGTTGACATAGTCCGGTGCTACGCCCGCATCGGCCAGAATACCGACCGAGCCACCCGGCTCCTTACGCCCCACCCAAGCCACCTCAAGCTGGAACAACTTCGCCACTTTTTCGCAAATGAAAGTCAGCACTTCATGCAGGGGCAATCCCTGCAATACCTTCTGGTTGATGACCGGAAACATCTCTTCGATGGCTTCCAACCTGCGTTGCTGCGTCACATCTGCGGCATAAATGGCGAAACTGGCTATCTCGCCGCCAGCATCGCGAACCGGATACACGGTGCTTAAAAAATGCCGACCGGCGCGTTCATCTTCAAAAGTTTCAGGCACCCCACGCCGGGCTATCTGCTCGAATTTTATCCGGCGCGACTGCGCCAGTTCAGGCGGAAGAATCTCATAAACATTCTTCCCGGCCAATTCTTCCGGGCTGGTATTCAAGCGTTGCGCGCCCACTTCGTTGGCGATCAGTATCTTGCCCTGCCGCTCCATCAGGAAAGCCGATTCCTGGATGGCATTCAGCAAGGCCTGCAAATTACAGCGCAACTCATCCTGCTCTGCCTCGGCGCGCTTTTGCTCCGTCACATCGGAAAACGTGGCGGCATAGTTGGTTATTTCTCCGCCCGCGTTGCGGGCCGCATTGATGGTCAGCCACTTGAGGTATATCTCGCCGCTCTTTTTTTTATCCCAAATTTCTCCCTGCCAATGCCCGTCCGTTTTCAGTGCATCCCACATTTTTTGATAGAACTCGGGGCTATGGCGACCGGATTTTAATATGCTGGATTTCCTGCCGATCACTTCGGCGGGTTCGAACCCGGTAATTTTTGTGAAGGCGGGGTTTACCGATTGGATAACGGCATCGGCATCCGTGATCGTGATGGCTTCATCCGCCGTTTCAAATACTTTTCTCGCGACCAGCAGATGATGGTCGGCGGCATCCAGTTTGTATTCGTAGTCTTTCAGCGCCTGGCGCAGTTCTTCCACGTAGTCATGCTCGATGCTGGCCAGGATGTCGGCATAACTGACCACGCCGGTAAGTTTGCCTCCATCGCCGGTCACGCCGAGGTGGCGCATCCCTTTCTCGATGAAGATATTGAGAACATGGTGCAGGCTGGCATTTTCTTCCATGCAGACAAGCGGCCTGGCGGCAATCTCGGCAACGCTGACATCGATGCGCCCGCCGCTGATTGCGCGGATGACATCCCGCTCCGTCAAGATGCCCAGTTCAGCGCCGAAATCCACCACCACGGCATCATGCCGGGCACCGTTCATTTTCTTGATCGCCGCAGACAACAAGATGCCTGATGGAACAAGAAGAGGGGTATGCCTCACCAGCGATTTCAGGATTCTCAGGCGGATAGAAAGTTCGATGCCGGAATTCCTGATGACGTCGGTCTGGGTGATAATTCCCAACTGTTTTCCATCATCGTTGGTTACCAGAAAGTGGCGCACCCCTTTTTCCGTGAAATGTTGTGCGGCCTCGCCGATGGTGGTCTTGTAGTGCAAGGTCATGACCGGGGAGCTCATGACGCCGGAGACGGGCTGGCTGAAGATGGACGGATCGGAGAAGTCGGCAGCGAGCGCATCACGTTCCGTCCATATGCCGATAATTTTGCCCTCATCCGAGACCAGTATCGAGCTACAGTTGGCCTCGCTCATCAGCTTGGCGGCCTCCAGAATCGGGGTGTGCGGCGGGCACTCGAGAATTCCGGTGCGGATGACGTATTCGATTGGCAGGTTGTAGGACATCTTGGAAACCTTTTATGTTGCGCTATTGGCCGGGTTCGGCATCTCGGGCGTACATGTAACTATTAACCTTGCTCTCAGGCCGAGTTAGCTTTGCATAGCCATCTGACTAACCCAGTCATGTAGGTTGGGTTAGCGGCTTTATCGCGTAACCCAACAAACCCAATCTTCACCAAAAGTAGGTGCCTCCAGGCGACATCAACGGATGGGTATAGCGCACATCAACACCGGCTTTTGTTGGGTTACGGCGCAAAAAACCGCGCCTAACCCAACCTACACATCCGCAGCGCATGTTTCGTAATTAATGGTTCAAATACTTGTATGCCAGAAGAAGCCTCGGGTTAGTCATGTAGGTTGGGTTAGCGGCTTTATCGCGTAACCCAACAAACCCAATCTTCACCAAAAGTAGGCGCCTCCAGGCGACATCAACGGATGGGCATAGCGCACATCAACACCGGCTTTTGTTGGGTTACGGCGCAAAAAACCGCGCCTAACCCAACCTACACATCCGCAGCGCATGTTTCGTAATTAATGGTTCAAATACTTGTATGCCAGGAGAAGCCTCGGGTCAGGCAGATCCAGCTAATGTATATAGCTGCCGACTGCTTCATATCCCGCTTCAACAACAAACTCGCCTTCCGGCATAGTAAATGGCAATATGATTATGGGTGCGTTTGTTTTATGAGCGACCAGATAGTCGCACCCCAATATTATTGTTGGCAGCGATAGTTGAAAAAAATGCCCTTCTTTTTCCAATTCACTTTTTGCGCCACCGAGAACCATATTGGCAAGCTCCCCTACCAGGTCAATAACCATCCCGTCAATCACGGTAATTTCGCTATGAAACATTTCGTTTGCAATATGCAATATGGCAGCTTCTGAAAAAGTTAAGGCGATGGAAGCATTTCCTTTTCTTCCTACCATGCTCATTACGCCAGTAATATTTTTCCCATGCACAATTTCGTTTTTATCTTTTATTTTAGGAGTGCCAACTTTTGGTTCAATATGCGCCATAGTAGACAATACATTCAGGATCGATGTAAGAACCGGGTTGATAAAGCTGACTTTCATGCTTTAAATATCCATTTATTTGTTGGAACACACGGCCATTGAAATTGCTTTTTATAGGATCAAACCATGCGCTTGACGTTAAAAATTTTGCTGAAATTGGCGATTTCCAACACCCGCGACACCGTACCGTTAGCATTGGCCAGCGCGACCGGCTTATTGGCTGCATGGGCACGTTCACTCAACAGCAACAACATACCCAGCGCGGCGCTATCCAGATAATCCACTTTGCTCATTTCGATCTCGATTTCGCTTACTGCGGCGTTATCAAGCAGCGGTGTATAGGCATCCTTGAAATCGCGATGTACTTGAAAATCAAAACGTCCGGACACGGCAATACGCGCAGAATGTCCCAGAATTTGCATATTTATAGCCATGACCAAGTCCTCTCACCAAGCAATCATCCCACAGATTTGCCGGGGAATATTTGCTGTGCCTACCATTCAAAAATGGTGAGAAGATATGGCAAACAATACACGCGGTAAATACGTATCTTTACGTATATAAACCGGATGCCTCAATGGTCATGCGTACCAGGTCGGCCAATGAATCCGCCTCCATTTTTGCCATCACCCGCGCACGGTGCAACTCACAGGTGCGGACGCTCATGCCAAAAAGGCAGGCAATCGCCTTGCTGGATTTGCCTTCAATCATGAATTCCATGACTTCCCGCTCGCGGGCAGTAAGTTTCTCCAGGCGCAGAGTTATCTCGGCGCGGCGCTGGAGGGCATAGCGGTTCCTGGCATCGATTTCAATCGCATGCCAGACGCTATCCAGCAATTGATCGTCCTCGAACGGTTTTTCAATAAAATCTATCGCTCCGCCCTTGATCGCATCCACGGCCATGCTCACGCTGCCATAGCCGGTAAGAATGATGACAGGAATTTTGCTCTGCCGCTCCTTGAGTAATTTTTGCAATTCGAGGCCGTTCATTCCCGGCATGAATACATCGAGCAGCAAACACCCGTGTTGCCCGGGAGCATGTTCTGCCAGGAACTCTTCAGCCGAAGCGAAAGTTTTCGCGTTCAGCCCCGCCTGTCTCAAAATCCGGGTCAAAGCATGAAGAATGGCGACCTCATCGTCGACGATAAATACGGTGGAGTCCCGCATCAACTCCTCGCGGCTGAAATTTGGCGGTTGCATGCCTTTGGCTGATTCATCCATTACCACAATCCTTATGAAAACCTGATCCGAAACCAAATGTAAATTTACCGTAGGTCGGGTTAGGCGCGGTTTTTTGCGCCGTAACCCGACATTCCCGGATATTCGATAAAATTGTCGGGTTACGCTTCGCTAACCCGACCTACGGCTGTATTGCCATCCTGCGGCTGTTTTACCGGCAACCACACTTTGAATGAAGCACCCTTGCCCACTTCGCTGCTCACCTCGATACGCCCGTGATGCTTCTGGATGATGCCAAAGGAAAGTGACAATCCCAGCCCGGTGCCCTTACCCACCGGCTTGGTAGTAAAGAAAGGGTCGAATATCTTGTTGATGTGTTCCGGTGCGATCCCCTTGCCGGTATCCGTCACTTCCACCCATACTTCATCGCCTTGTTGCCCGGTGCGCAACGTGATAGTACCGCGCTCTTCTATCGCATGTGCCGCGTTCACCAGCAGGTTCATGAATACCTGGTTCAACTGCGAGAGCAGGCATTCCACCTCCGGTATATCGCCATATTCCTTTTTGACATCGGCCTTGTATTTTATTTCGTTGCTGGCGACATTGAGCGTGGAGTCCAACCCTTTGTGCAGGTCTGCACGGTGCCATTCGTCGCCCGAATCCACCCGCGAGAAGTCCTTCAAATCCTGCACGATTTTCTTCACCCGGATAATGCCTTCCTGCGATTCGCGCATCAGCGACAACACATCTTCCTTCAAAAAATCCAGATCCATTTTATTTTTTACCGCCTTCACCCGCGCCAGCGCGACATCGTCCGCAATGGCGTTTTCCATCTCTTCATAGGCGGCGACCAACCCGAACAACTCTTTGAGGTACTCATCCAACGTGCCCAGGTTGCTGCCGACATAGCCGATGGGATTGTTGATCTCATGCGCCACACCGGCGGCAAGCTGGCCGACGGAAGCCATCTTGTCGGATTGCAGCAACAGGTTTTGCGTGTCATGCAATTGGCGGATAGCCTCTTTCAACTCGCCATTGGATTTGCACATATCCTCTTCAGCTTGCTTGCGCTCGGTGATGTCCCGCATGATGGTCGAGTAATATGCAATTTCATCGTCTGGCCCCTTATGCACCATAATCACCTGTAACACCGGAATCTCCTTGCCCGATTTGGACAGTAAAGCCGTTTCACCCGACCACGTCCCATGCGCGATTGCCGCTGGCAGCCCTTCACGAAGCACGAGTTCGCTTGCCCATTCCGGGTGGGTATCGGGGAATACAATTTTGCCAATATCCTCAGATTCGCCGATTTTCAACAATGTCCGCCCAGCCTTGTTCATGTAAGTAAGATGTCCGGTGGCGGGTTCAGCAATTGCCACAAAGTCGGTGGTTCCCTCCAGAATCGCTGCAAAACGTGCACGTGTATCCTCCAGCCGCTTGCGCTCGGTGATGTCGCTGAATATGCCGACATACTCGGTCGTTTCACCCTGTTCATTTTTTACGGCGCTGATGGTCAGCCACTCCGGATAAATCTGCCCGTTCTTGCGCTTGTTCCATAACTCGCCAGTCCACGAACCGTTATTCAGCAACTGCTGCCACATCGCAGCATAAAAGGCTTTATCCTGGCGGCCCGAACTGAGAATGCGCGTGCTTTTACCCAACACTTCCTCCTGGCTATACCCGGTAATATCCTGGAATGCCCGATTGATGCGGATAATATTGGCATGAGCATCGGTAATCGTGATGCCTTCATGCGTCTCAAAAGCGGTGGCGGCAACTCGCAACATATCTTCGGTACGTTTGCGCTCGGTGATGTCCCGCACGATAGCCCACATCGCCTCTGGCTGGTTATTCTCGTTCCTGATCAGGAAGGTTCTCAATTCCACCGGAAAGACTGTCCCATCTTTACGGGTATACTCCTTCTCATACACCTGCGATCGATCATGGGGGATAACCTGCTCCTCGACAATCTTCGCCTCGAACTCATGCCATTTCTGCGGCGTCAGATCAACATAGGTCAGGCGTTGCAACTCCTCGGCTGAATACCCCAGCATTTCCTGATAGGTGAGGTTGAATTCAATCAACTGCCCAGACATATCCACCATGGCGAAAGCATCCCTCATGCTTTCATAGAGGCGGTGGTATCTGGCTTCACTTTTCCATAATGCTTTCTCAGCCTGTTTGCGCTCGGTGATGTCCTGAATAGCGCCTATCGAACGTAGCGGCACGCCATTGGAACCGTAAAAGAAAGTGCCGTGTTCATTTACCCATTTCACCCGGCCATCGGCAAATAGCAAGCGATGCACAATTTCGAATGGCTCCCGTGTCTGGATGCATGTCAGGTATGCCTCATCGACCATTTCCCGGTCCTCGGGATGCACGGCCAAAATGAATTCATCGTAAGAAATATCCGTGTGTGCGAGGTCAATTTCAAATATGCGGAAAATCTCCTCCGAGCAGGTAAGGGAACCCGTCGCCAAATTCCGTTCCCAACCGCCCAAGTGCGCCAACTGCTGAGCCTCGTTGAGCATTTTCTCCGATTGCATCAGATGGTCGCGCATTTCTTCCAGCTTTATGTTTGCCTGCTTCAATTCAGACATGCTGAGATTCAGTTTGCCGATGACTTGGCTGAGTCGTTTCAGCATCAGATTAAACGAATGCGCCAATGAAACAACCTCAATCGGCCCGCGTTCACTAATTTCTATTTTCTCCGAGCCATCTACAATGCTGCCGACTGTTCTGCCGAGATTGTTCAGTGGCTTGGTAATTTGCCGTGTCAGATAAAAGGCCAGCATACCGGCCAGCAAACCGAAGGCCAGCGCGATGGCAATGAGCTTGCGTTTAAGCGCCTCCAGCGGCGCAAAAGCCTCCTGCTGATCGAAATGCGCCATGATGCAACCGCCGCCAATCTCCGGGGTATAACGGAAGCCATGGATGATTGGGACTGCACGGTAATCCAGCTCCAGCATTTCCATATTTTTTTGTTGCAGGCAGGTTTGCATTGGCACTACTGAAATCGCCATGCTATGCCCCTGCACCGATTTGTATCTCGGTTTGGTGATAAAGAGCCCATTGCTGTCGGCCAGGAAGGTTTCCCCGGAATGGCCCAAGGCAGATTGCGGAACAAAAATATCCTGCATCAAGCTGACCGGATAAGTCATGACCAACTGTGACTGGGTCTGCGGGTCGGTAACCGGAACGTGATAGACCCGGTCGCTCTGGTTTTGGGCGGGCGGAAAAACCGCCAGTTGTCCGGGTTGGAGTTTCCACGAATCAGGGCTACCGGCAATGAGGGTGCCCACTACCAGGTCGCCAGCTTTGGGGCGGTGCAGTGTTGCGCCTACCGCTTTTTCCCTGCCTGCGAAAATCGTCAACGCAGAGCGCAGGCAGGATTCGGTTTGGGTCGTTGATCGCCCAAAGAGCGCGTTGCATCGGCTCAGATTGATCTCAAGAAACTGCGCGGCCCGGCTACTTGCCCCATTAAGGGTAAATGTCAGTTGATATTGCCTGATGTCCGCGACCATGCCGACATCGTGCATCTTGTCTGTTTTGCTGTTGTTATAGATAGTGGTATAGCCAAGCCATCCCACGATTAAAGTAGGCAGCATGGCGGCCAGCAGAATGACGAACAGCATGCGGCTCGTCATGGATTTTGGGGTAAAAATGGAAAATGGGGACTTATGCGGTTCAATTTGCACGGCTACATTTTCCTCTGGTACATGCGTTAGCACTGTTTGCGGCTCAGCCATGCGTATATCCACCCATCGGGTAAACCTGGAAACGACAATTGGCAGAAAATTTCGATGGCTTCATGCTATTGGGCTGTAATTGTAGAGTACATGGTTCTAGAATAAAGCAGTCACGTAGGTTGGGTTAGCGGCTTTATCGCGTAACCCAACATTCATCTGCAAATCTGTGAAGATATACTCCGTGTTCAAGTATGCCATTATAAATCCCCGGCTGAACGGTTCGGTTCGTGCAAGAAAGGATGAAATAAATGCCCCAATTCCTCCAGAGACTCTTCAATGGCATACGGCATGGATTTGGCGAACATGTCGAGCAGCACCACCGCATTGACCGTCGAATCGTTCGAAGCGCCATGCCGGAGCCGCATCGCACAATGGGTATTGACTTCGTGCAGGCTCCGGTAAATATCGTTCAACCCAGCGAGTCCGTGGTCTGCTTCCTTGCCTTCAGTCTTGAGAAAATATTGCGCAAGCATATACATGCTCGATGCGCGGTAAATGGTTTCCAGCCCGGTGGCAAAGGGTTGATGGAAACGCGCCATCGGCTTAAAGAAACGCGTATGCGGGCATCCGCTGCATGGGCTGATCAGCCCCATTAAAGAGCTGACGGCCTGTTGGGCTGTCGTATCCTTCATGGTGGTGCGTTCGGCCGTTACCACGACAACATGCACTTTTTCGTAGGAAGCCAAATGGGCAAAACTGGAATTCAGGCTGACCAGGGCGAGGGCGAGAGGGCAATGTGGGGAGTTCCTGGCATCCAGCGGACAACTGGGACATTTGTTGAAGTCGAGCATGGCCCATTGGGGAATTTCGCCGGGACGGGGGCTGATGATATCCAGCGTAACGCTATCCAACACCAGCTCATAGGAATCTTCTCCCGCATCCGGCCACTTGAAAATGTACTTGATTTGAATGGAATCCATGTTCGGCATTATCACTTAATCGGACAGCCAACGCGAGGAACTGGAACACCGACACCCAATGGGGCCATGCGCCTAAGCCGTTACGTACTGTCCACGAAAGACACGAAAAGGATTCACAACTTTTGGTCACTTATCAGTTAAATGATGTCAAAAAATGACAAGAATTTGTGTTTATATATTATTATCGACGCGTTAAATAGCATCCGTAGGGTGGGCTTTGCCCACCATGTCGGGAAGAGCCCGACCTACATTTTGGTTCCGGCTCGTCCGGCTTATGGGTTGAGTTAGCGGCTTCATGGTTCGACAGGCTCACCACCGACGGACGTAACCCAACAAAATACATCGTTCATGTAGCTCCGCCTATTGTGCGGATATTGTCTTCTCCTGCGGCACCGGCAGCGCGACACAAAATCTGCTGCCCTGTCCTTCGCCTGCCGATTCTGCCCAGATGCGCCCCTTGTGGTGTTCGACGATTTTGCGGCACAGCGCCAGGCCGATGCCGGTGCCTTCATAAGCCTCGCGCGATTGCAGGCGCTGGAATACCTGGAACAACCGTTTGATCTGGTCGGGGATGATGCCGACACCGTTGTCGGCGACGCTCAAATGCCATTCATTTTTGACCGTCTCGCTGGCGACGATGATTTCCGGTATCCGCCCGGCGATGCGGTATTTGATGGCGTTGCCGATCAGGTTTTGCAGGAGTCTCAGTATCTCGTCATGGCTGACCAGAATGCGCGGCCAGTCGCCGGTGATGCTCAGACTGGCCTTTGCTTCAGCAATGGCAGGCTGGAGATATTGCAGCGCTTCATCGAGCGCCACGCGGCTGTCGATCCAGTCTAATGGTTCGCCCATCCTGCCCATCCGCGAGTATTCGAGCAGGGCTACCAGCATCTGGTCGATGCGCTTGGCGCCTTCGATGGCGAAGTCGAAGTAGCCGCGCTTCTCGCTGTCAAGTTGATCGGCAAGGCTTATTTCGATCAGTTGCAGGTAGCTTGAAATCATGCGTAACGGCTGGCGCATGTCGTGGGATACGGCGTAGCTGAATTGTTCCAGTTCGGCGTTGGAACGCTTGAGTTCTTCTTCGAACTCTCTGCGCTCGGTGACGTCACGGGCGAAGCCGGTGGTGCCCAGCACAGTGCCGCTCTCGTCGATGACCGGAGTCTTGAAGGTTTCTACCCAGTGTTCCTTGCTGCCGTCAAATGACAGCTCCTCGACATGTTTCTGCTGGCGCAAGGCCATTACTTCGGCATCGTCGGTGCGATATTTCTCCGCCAGTTCTTTTGGCCAGAGATCGAAATCGGTTTTGCCGACGACCTGCTGGATGCCTTCCAACCGGGCATAATCAACAAAGGCCTTGTTTGCCTTGAGATAGCGGCCTTCAGCATCTTTCAACCAGGCCAGATAGGGCGAGTTGTCGAGAATTGCGCGCAGGCTTGCTGCGCTTTCTTTCAGCAATTCCTTTTCGTCCCTTAAATGGTCGTTCATTTTGGTCAGATCTTGCGTCTGCAGATCGACCAGTGTGTCAAGCTGATGCACAAATCGGTGGCTTGTCAACAAGCGGCCCAGCATCTTGCAAAACAGCAGAAGCAGCCGCTCGTGCCACATGTTGAAAAAATCCGGTTCCGGGTAATAAACATTGACTACACCGAGAACCCGATCTTCGCAGATGATAGGCACACAAAGCAGCGAACCCTGCACCGGTTTGTCGTTAACGCCCTCGCTGCTAACGCCGACCTTCTTGAACTGCGGATCGTCGGCGCAGGAACGGCAATGCTCGATGTTTCCGCTTTCGGCAGCGCGCCCCAGAATACCTTCCCCCAAGCGGAATTGGGTTTTCTTGAATGGTTTTTCCTTGCGTGCCTGCCGGGGGGTTGCCTCATCTGAACGGGTGATGTTCCACAGCATTTCATCCCAGTTCAGCCCTGCTGCAACCGTCAACAGATTCGCCTCATCCAGCAGAAAAATGGAGCATCGCTCCATGTCCTGATTCGACATCAGCGCTTCCAGTGCCTGCCGGAGCAACTGGGTTTCATCCAGGTTGCGGATGGAGATATCGGTTAATCCATACAGGGCGGACAAGGAATCCAGCAGATTGACGATATGCCGGTTGAGTTCCTGTGTGGTTTCGATAAGCTGAGCGTCGCGCATTTCGGTTTAGTCCATTTCCAAATCAAAAGTGAAATATCGTAGGGTGCATTCCATGCACCCCAAGCCGGACGAGCCGGAACAAAAAATGGGCAGCGGCCTTCTCGTAGGTTGGGCAAAAGCCGAAGGCTGTGCCCAACGTGGCAAACGTAATGCTAACCCCAGTTTTGTTGGGCACGCTACGCTTTGCCCAACCTACGCACTGTACGCACGGTTTTGGGTTATGTTGTCGTGCGCACAGCGCACGCTACAGATAGAATTCCAACACTTTCAAGCACCTCTACGCACCCGCATAATAATTATCGCTACTTTGAGAAATAAATGTAATTATTCCTTGTCGAACAGCGATGAAATTTCCTGGATGGATTTAAGCCGGTTTCTCATCTGTTTCCACATTGCTTCAACCCGTTCTTTTGGCAGGCCGAGCGCAGACAGCGAGTCTGTTTCGGGAGACAGTTCGTCCCGTCCGTCAATAACCTGGTTGGCCCAGCGGGCGCAAAGTCCTTCCAGCAAAACCAGCGGCCAGTGCTTGCCGCGATAGCTCAGGTCGTAGTGATATTCCATAACCAGCAGAATTTCCTCCGGCAAATGCCATTTGCTGCCCATCCATACGCCTGCCTGATAGTGGGTGGCATCAAGCCGGTCTTTGATATATTCACCCAGATTGCGCTCGGGGTTTTCTTCGTATGCGATAAAGGACAGTTCCATTTTAACCGGGTAGAGTTGCACCAGCGCCAGCAGCCCGATATTGTGCAGCAGACCGGCCATGTAGACGCTGTCTGCGGCGGGACGCAATTCTTCCCGAATATTGACATTGATCTCGTTGGCCATCAGCGCAGCCATGATGGAGGATGTCCAGAACCTTTCCGCCTTGAAGTGAGGGCAATGTTTAACCCTGAACATGCCGGACAAAGACAGGCTGACGGCAACGCTCCTGACCGTAATGAGCCCGAGAACCGAGATAGCGCTCATCAGTGAATGAACACGGCCCTGCTGGCCGAAAAAGGCAGAGTTGGCCAACCCAAGCAGGCGGGCCGCAATGGTGGGGGATTCGCTCAGTATCTCCGCTAATGCCGTTTGGGTGATATTCGGGTCACCGCAGCTGCTCAACAAACGCTGGGTATTCGGCGACAGGGAGGGCAGTTGCTTGAGCCTCTGGGTTTCCTGGCGCGTATGGTCAATGGACATAAAAGGTAATCTCTGAAATAAAAAGTTTTTCGGTGTGCAGTTATACTGAAATTATATTGCCGTTGCAATAACATACACATGAGGGAGGTGCGCAGTCTTGCTACGCGAGTTTCACATTAACCGGACAGCGATGTTAGATGGTTGCGAAGATTAGTCGCTTTGCCGCTCAGTCCGAGTTTTTTGCGGATATGTTTCCGGTGTACATTGATAGTTTCCGGAGAGAGGGACAGAGCCGTGGCGATGCCCTTGGTAGATAGCCCCTGCTTGATCATGGATGCCACTTGTATTTCAACCGGCGTTAACTGCCAGA
>Ga0209211_10002414_pt1 | contig 32312 bp, 37 predicted proteins | sample RifGroA2_FD_183992 | JGI IMG/M metagenome (GOLD analysis project Ga0209211, IMG submission 183992) | Groundwater microbial communities from Rifle, Colorado, USA - Groundwater A2 (SPAdes) (version 2) | ecosystem: Environmental > Aquatic > Deep subsurface > Groundwater | place: Rifle, Colorado... | reverse complement strand
GCCGTTTATAGCACCGTCGCATAAGCGACGGTGTAGTGGTAATGACGCATAACACGCGGGATTAGCATAGTGGTAATGCCCTAGCTTCCCAAGCTAGTGAGACGGGTTCGATTCCCGTATCCCGCTGTTCTCATACACGCGGCGGGCTGCGCCGCGTGATGAGACACACTTTTGCGGCAGGCAAAAGTGTCCATCCCAATACAAATAAATAAGTTGTGATATATTCCGCTGTTTTTTCTCTGCCCAAGCTAAGTCAAGTCATTCCAAGGGATTACGAGGATGGACTTGCGAATTTTAAAAATTTAAGTAGCAGAAACGTAGCAGGATTTACTCGCAAAAAAGCTTGATACATATCATTAATGATATATAATTAAAGCGAGGTAGGAGGATAGATGTTTAAGGCTATTTTTTATTGGACTGAACGGGGAGAAATGCCTGTCAAAAATTTTATCGAATCTTTACCTGAAAAGATTCGCCAGAAAATCGCAGCATGGATTGATCTTTTGGAACATGAGGGGCCAAGCCTCAGGCGCCCTTACGCGGATAAAGTCAAAGACAAACTATATGAGCTCAGGATTCGATTGGGTTCGGACAATATCCGAGTCCTTTATTTCTTTTTCTTGAAAGATAAAGCAATTCTTTTACATGGTTTCCGGAAAAAGGATTGGAAAATTGAAGCGAATGATTTGGAAATAGCACATAAAAGAGCGCTTGATTTTATTAGCCGGTACGAGAGGGGAAACATTAAATTTTGAACAGGAAGGATGATCCGATGAATAAACATGCTTTTCATGAGTATCTAAAAAAAGAAATGAAAAAGTCAGGTTTCAGAAAAGGCTATGAGGAAGAGAAGCGGAAGCTTTCTCTTGGCTATCAAATTTTTCTTGCGCGGGAGAAGGCAGGTATGACGCAGGGGGAACTCGCCAAGCAGATCGGAACACGGCAGTCCAATATTTCTCGCCTGGAGCAGGGCAATTACAATTTCACGGTTGAAATGCTTGAAAGAATTGCAGAGGCGCTTGATGCAAAGCTTAAAATCGAGTTCATCCATTCAAATCCGGCTAAGGCGGCTTAAAACAATACTATGAAAAAAACAACTGACAGCGGTATGCCTATTGGAAAACGGACCAAGGTGGAAGATTTTTTGCCAACGTCAAGTGAACTGGTTCCACCTGATAACCGTGATTTACGTAGCAGAAAATGTAGCAAAATTCCGTTCAATTTTCACAACTGATTAATTGAAGGCAGGTTATAGAGACCTGCCTCAAGATTCCCGTATCCCGCTCCATACCTCAAAACATCCAGTTTTGAGGTGCTTATGGCACCGGCGCAAGGGCGCCGGTGGGATGATTCCCGAGTGATTGAAACGCACTTTTTCGGTTGGAAAAAGTGCCTGGTTACAGAATGTCTCGCCGGCCCTTGAGTCGCCTCAAGGGCTGCCAAAGCAGCGCCTCCAGCCGAGCCGCTGTCTTTGGCTGTGATGAGACACACTTTTGCGGCAGGGAAAAGTATCCAACTCCTTTACTCCCTTTCGGTTACAATATCAAGGCAATCCAAGTTATTTCAAGGCAACCTGCGAGCTTTAAAGGGCAATTTGGGGGAATTTACGTAGCAGAAGCGTAGCAGGGATTTTGGCGGATTACGGCCCAATGCTAACGTTTGACATTATTAACGCGATGCGTTATTATTCATTATGATTAGATCTTTTGCATGCAAGGAGACGCGGAGGTTGTTCGGACGAGAGAAGGTCCGAAAGATACCCGCAGATCTTCAGCGAGTGGCTTTAAGAAAGTTAAGAATGCTTGATGCCGCGGTGAGTCTGGAAGATTTAAAAGTGCCTCCTGCCAACCGTTTGGAAAAGCTGAAAGGCCGCAGGGAGGGTCAATATAGCATCCGGATTAATGATCAATGGAGGATTTGCTTCCGGTTCCAAAACTCGGAAGCCACCGACGTTGAAATTGTGGATTACCATTGAGAGGTGAAATCTATGAAGAAAAATAAGAAGCTGGAGCCGATTCATCCCGGGGAAATTCTGGATCAGGAATTCCTTGCGCCTTTAGAGATCAGTCAGTACCGGTTAGCCAAGGAGATCCATGTTCCTGCCAGACGAATCAATGAAATCGTGCAGGAGAAGCGGGCTATTTCCGCAGATACGGCGTTAAGATTGAGCAAGTTTTTTGGAACCTCGGCCAAATTTTGGCTAAACTTGCAGGCGCAGTATGACCTGGATATTCAGGAAGAAAAAATAATCTCCGAACTTGAATCGGCTATTAAGCCATTCCATAAAGCGGCTTAAATGATAGGTGATTTAAGCGGCAGAATGAGTGGCAGAAATTACGGGAATATTTATAATCTATTATTCTGATTAAAATTACAAAAACCCGCCTCAAGATTCCCGTACCCCGCTCGTTCTTATGCACGAGGCCCACTCGGCCGAGTGATAAGAACGCACTTTTTCGGTTGGAAAAAGTGCCCGGTTAAAGAATGTCTCTCCGGCCCTTGAGTCACCTCAAGCGCTGCCAAAGCAGCGCCTCCAGCCGAGTCGCTGTCTTTGGCTGTGATTGAAACGCACCAAACCCGCCCGGTTTGTGAAAGTACGTTGATTTTATACCGGCAAACACCACAGATTTTTTCCTTCCGCTAGTTCCAGCGATTCCCTTACATAAAAAGAAAGATGGGGCTGATAGTCATAGGGAATTGATCCTAATAGGATGTTCCTTGAAAGGGAACCATGACAAAAATCATTCCTCTCATCCTCGCTGCGTTTATTTTGAACGGTGTTTTTCCGGCTTCTCTCGCTGCCGCACAAACGGGAATCGCTTCTTGGTATAGCAAGGAAGCGCCCGGAATCAAGCGGCATACGGCAAATGGAGAGCTCTTTGATGACCAAAAATTGACTTGCGCTTCACGATATTATGCTTTTGGGACGCGTCTTCGGGTGAAGAACTTAAAAAATGGAAAGAGTGTCGTCTGTCGGGTTAACGACCGGGGGCCTCATAAGAGGCTGTGGCGCAGGAAGATTGATTTGACGAAAACTGCATTCAGGCTCATTGCCGATCCGAGTATCGGTCTTGTGCGTGTTTCTATCACAAAGATTTCCGATTAATGCAAATGTGCAATCTTACACTTCGAAAAGTAACCGCGTGCATTAAGCATTTTGCCCCACGGGTTGAACTATTTCCTCTTTTTGCGGAAGGTCTATTATGAAGACGCACCCCTTTCCGGAAATATTATGCGCGGTAAGTTTGCCTTGATTGAGTTCGATTGCCCGGCGGCTTAGCGAGAGGCCCAGGCCCAGCCCGGTTTTATCGGTCCCTTTCTGAATGAAAGGTTCGAATAACTCTTCCGTTTTTCCCTCCGGGAGTCCTCCGCATTCGTCTTCCACTTCAATCAGGATGCGTCCTTTTGATTCTTTGCCCCTCACCGACACTTTTCCGTGTTTTTTGGTGAATTTCATGGCGTTATTCACCAGATTCGATAGCGCGGAAAAAAACAAATGCCGGTCCACAGTCAACAGAATAGCGGGGTCGACATCAATTTCCAAATGAACTTCTCTTGATTTGCCGGTAATCATTGAGGTTGCTTCCACTTCACGCATAACATCGATTAAAAGCATTTGGGTTTGTTCCACGGCGGCATGCCCGCGTAAACGTACTTCCGCCAGCGACCTTTCAATCAAATGACGCATGCGTTCATGGGCTCTACTCAGGACATGACTGGTGACGCCCGCGTTTGCCACACGGCCTTCTTGTATCATTGTATGGGCAATGGACGCTGCCGCCAGTGAATTCCCGAGTTCGTGTATAAAAAAACCCAGGCGTTCGACTTCATTGCGGCTGATATCCTCGTTGCGCACTTTCTCGAATTCCGTGACTGCTTCCGCAATGGCGAAATCCAGGCAAAGATTAAGATCGTGAAATTCCCGCGGTGTGATCTCGAACGATTTGACTTGGGCGTATTCCGTTATGGATTGGCAAACCGCGCCGTAAGCATGCACGACCTGAGAAATCGTGTAGCCGAGGCGTAACGATTCTTTTCCATGCGAGGCCGCGTCACCTTCCCTTATTCTGCTTTCAGACAGGGTGTCCTTGAATCCAGCGGCAGAGGCCGATCGGTACCGCAATACCCCTATTAACTCATTGTAGAAAACAGGCAGCCCACGGTCTAATAATTCTGAAGTCGGCTTTGATTCGCCGGCGATACGTACTTTGTCTCTGCATGCCTGAATGATTTCTTTTTTGTGTTGGATTAGGAATTCGAACAACATGTTGAGCCTCCCTTTTTCAGTTAATCTAAGTTGCCGCTGGTAACAGAATATAAAAGAGTCGCTTCGGGTTTAATAGAGGGTTCCCCTGTTTTCTGCGGAGATAATGCTGAACCGAATGTAGAAAAAACCCTGTGTGAACGGCCTGTTTGGCGTATCTCAGGATTTCCCTGTCATATTTATGGGGTTTTCCTGATAGCTGGAGATTAGCGCCTGGATTAGAATCCGAGCTACAAGGAGATATATATTGTATGAAAGCGGTTATTTTAGCCGGCGGTAAGGGCACTCGCTTGAGCGAAGAGACATATTTAAAGCCTAAGCCGATGGTGGAAATAGGCGGTATGCCTATTTTGTGGCACATCATGAAAATTTATTCAGCCCATGGTGTTAATGATTTTGTGATTTGCTGCGGCTACAAAGATCACCTTATTAAGGAATTCTTTTCAAATTATGTCCTTCATCGTTCGGATATCACATTCGATTTGACAACCAATAAAATGGAAGTGCATCTCAAGCCGGCTGAATCCTGGCGGGTTACTTTGGTTTATACGGGAATGGAAACCATGACGGGCGGCCGCCTTAAACGTGTCAAAGAATATATCGGCCAGGATACATTTTGTTTTACATACGGTGACGGCCTGAGCGATGTCAATATCACGAAGCTTATTCACTATCATAAAGCGCAGAAGAAACTAGCCACGGTTACGGCCTCAAGGCATCAAACCCGTTTTGGCGTTATTCATGAAACTTCCGGAATCGTGACAAGGTTTACCGAAAAACCGGTCGCCGAGGACAGCCGGATGAATTCGGGTTTTTTCGTGATGGAGCCCCGGGTTCTGGACTATATCGAAAACGATACCACGGTTCTGGAACGGGAGCCGATTCAGAAGCTCGTGCAAGAAGGGCAGCTGGCCTCTTTCCCGCATGAAGGATTCTTTCAAGGGATGGATTCTCTGAGAGATAGAACCTTTCTTGAAGAGTTGTGGAATTCAGGCAAGGCGCCCTGGGATGTGTGGAGCTAAATGATTACCGCTGATTTTCTGGTCATCGGAGGCGGCATTGTTGGCATTAATGTCGCGCGCGAGTTGAATAAAAAATATTCTAAAGCCCGTGTCGTTCTGATCGAGAAAGAGAACCAATGCGGGGAACATGCCAGCGGTAGAAACAGCGGGGTGCTGCACGCGGGATTCTATTACACGGCCGACAGTTTAAAAGCGAAATTCACCCGCCTCGGGAATCAATTGATGACGGAGTATTGTTTAAAAAAGAAGCTGCCGCTTAACCGGTGCGGAAAGCTAGTGGTTGCGAAAGATGCGGCTGACTTGGCGCAGCTTGACGAACTGCTCAGAAGAGGGGCGGCGAACGGAGTGCCTCTTGAAGCCGTCACTGAACAAGAAGCCATGCGAATTGAACCGCGTGTCAAAACCTTCGCGCGCGCGATTTTTTCACCCACAACTTCTTCGGTGGATCCGGTGCGGGTAACCCTGGCGATGAAAGAAGATGCTGTCCGGGAGGGCGTTGAAATCAAAACGGGCGTTTGCTACCTGAAGAAGCTGAAAAACGGGGACATCCAAACGTCGACAGACACTTACAGCGTCCGTTATGTGGTAAACAGCGCCGGATTGTATGCTGATAAGATTGCGGTCGATTTCGGATTTTCGGAGGAATACCGCATTCTGCCCTTTAAAGGGCTTTATTTGTATTCGGAGGAACCGGCCGGGGCCATCCGGACGAATATTTATCCGGTGCCGGATTTGAGAAATCCCTTTTTGGGGGTGCATTTTACCGTGACCGTCGACGGTCACGCGAAAATCGGCCCTACGGCAATACCCGCTTTTTGGAGAGAGCAGTATTCCGGTTTTGGCCGGTTCAAAGGCGGCGAATTTTTTGAGATATTAAAACGTCAAACGGGGCTCTTTTTTTTAGCCGGATTTGACTTTAGAAAGCTTGCGGCGGAAGAAATCCAAAAATGTTCCCGGGCGCGCATTGTCTCTCTGGCGGCGTTGCTTTTGCGGGATGTCAGATCCGGTGATTATCAAAGATGGGGCAGGCCGGGAATACGCGCTCAACTTGTTCATATCAGGACACGCAGGCTTGAAATGGATTTTGTGATTCAAGGAGACAATAAGTCGCTGCACATTTTAAACGCGGTGTCACCGGGTTTCACCTGTGCTATTCCTTTTTCGCGTTATGTCTGCGATCGAATTGATGGATTCTTGAATTCACCCTGGGGGAGAGATGAAAATATTAATCGCCGGGAATATGGGATATATCGGACCGAGCGTGATCAAAGAACTGCGCCGGTCATTTCCCAAGGCTGACTTAACCGGAATCGATACGGGTTTCTTTGCGCATTGTTTGACCAATGCCAAAGTACTGCCTGAATCGCGGTTAAATAAGCAAATCTTCGCGGATATCCGAAATGTTTCGAGTGAAATTGTTCGGGATGTGGATGCCGTGATTTACCTTGCGGCTATTTCCAACGATATCATGGGCTGCATCGATGAAAGTTTGACGATGGAAATCAATTGCCATGCGGCCCTGAGGCTGGCAAGGCAAGCTAAAAAGGCGGGCGCGAAAGCGTTTGTTTTTGCATCGAGCTGCAGCGTTTACGGATTTGCCGAAGAAGGCGCCAAAACGGAAGCGTCAAGTGTAAATCCGCTTACGGCTTATGCGCGTTCAAAGATTTTGGCCGAGCAAAAACTCAAGCCGCTCGCGGGCGGGAATTTTAAAATAACCTGCTTTCGTTTTGCCACTGCCTGCGGCATGAGCGAACGCCTAAGACTGGATCTTGTATTGAATGATTTTGCGGCAGGTGCCGCGGTGGCAGGGAAGATATCGATTTTAAGCGACGGCTCACCGTGGCGTCCGCTTATTCATATCAAAGATATGGCCCGGGCCATGGCCTGGGGAATCAGCCGCAAGAGTTCGCAAGGGGGCCTGTTTTTGGTCGTTAATGCCGGTTCGGATGAGTGGAATTATCAAGTCAAAGATCTTGCCTGCGCGGTTGCGCGTGAAATTCCGGGAGTTGAAGTGACTTTAAATAAAGACGCCGCGCCTGACAAAAGGTCTTACCGCGTCAGTTTTGGTCTTTTTAAGCGACTCGCGCCCGATCATCAGCCGCAAATTAGTTTGGCAGAGGCCGTTCGCGAACTAAAGGCGGGCTTTACGGAAATGAAATTTCAGGACACGAATTACAGGGAGTCACAGTACATGCGCATCAAAACATTGACCGGATTACGCGATTTGGGCCTTTTAGATAACCAGCTGCGGTGGATTGGAGTTTGAATTGATTATTAAAGAAACAGAACTCAAGGGAGCGTATGTGATTGATTTGGAAAAGAAAGAGGATTTGCGGGGCTTTTTTGCCCGTTTTTTTTGTGAAAGGGAATTTGAACAGTATGGATTAGAACCCCATATCGCTCAAATGAGCATGGCTTTGAACCTTAAAAAAGGCACGTTCAGAGGCATTCACTTTCAGCGTCCCCCGCAGCAGGAAAATAAAATAGTGCGCTGTACGCGAGGGGCTGTTTACGATGTTATTATCGATTTGCGTAAGAATTCAGCAACATACCGGCAGTCTTTTGGCGTCGAACTTACCGCGGATAATTACAGAATGATTTATATTCCCAAGGATTTTGGCCATGGCTATGTCACGCTTGAAGATGACACCGAGTTGATGTATTCGATGTCGCAATGTTATACGCCCGGCGCTGAAGACGGCATTCGGTTTAATGACCCTGGTTTTCTGATTAAATGGCCCGCGGATATTTCGATAAAAATCGTAAGCGAAAGGGATAAAAGCTGGCCGGATTACTGTCATGATACTCATTGATAAGGCCTTGGAAAAACGTGAAGCCGAAAAAAATCCCATCCGGGTAGCGATGGTGGGGGCTGGATTCATGGGCCGCGGGGTTGCGCTGCAAATTTTTCAGGCGTTCAGTAAAGGGATGCGGCTTGTGGCGATATCGAACAGGAATCTCGGCGGCGCGCTGCGTGCTTATGCGGTTGCGGGTATTAATAATGCCGCACCCGTTCAAGATTTGAATGCCCTTGAAGACAATGTCCGTAAAGGCCGCTTCAGTGTGACGGAAGATGCGATGCTTCTGTGCCGCGCGGAAGGGGTTGACGCCATATTTGAAGTGACCGGCTCTGTCGATTTTGGCGCCCAGGTGGCAATGGAGGCGATTCGCTGCGGGAAACATCTTATCCATATGAATGCGGAAATGGATGCGACGCTTGGACCTATTTTAAAAAAATACGCGGATCGCGCCGGAGTGATTTACTCGTTTTGCGACGGAGATCAGCCCGGGGTGCAGATGAATCTTTACCGTTTTTTAAAAGGAATCGGTGTGAAGCCGCTTTTGTGCGGAAGCATCAAGGGGTTGCACGATCCCTACCGCAATTCCGTCACGCAGGAAAGTTTCGCGCGAAAATGGGGACAAAAACCTTACAGGGTCGCTTCCTTTGCCGATGGCAGCAAAATATCATTTGAACAGGCGATTGTTGCGAATGCCACGGGGATGCGGGTGATGCGACGCGGAATGTTGGGCCCCACCGTGCCAACGCCGGGGATGCCGCTATCCGAGGCAATGAGACTATTTCCGATTGACGAATTGCTGAAAAATCCGGGCGCCGTCGATTATGTCGTCGGCGCCGAACCGGCTGCCGGCGTTTTTATCATCGGAACGCATGAGCATCCGCTTCAAAAGCAGTATCTGAATTGTTACAAACTCGGCGAAGGCCCGTCTTACATGTTTTATACCCCTTATCATCTTTGCCATTTTGAAGCGCCCAATTCGATCGCGCGCGCCGTTCTATTTCATGATACGACCCTGGCCGCTTTAGACGCTCCGCAAGTCGATGTGGTCGCCACCGCTAAAACCAATTTAAAAAAGGGCCAAATCATTGACGCGATGGGTTGTTTTTTGACTTACGGACAGTGTGAAAATTCGAATACCGTTCAGAATGAACGATTGCTTCCGATGGGGGTAGCCGAAGGCTGTTTACTGCTGAAAGACATCGTCAAAGATCAGGTCTTGACTTATGCCGATGTCCGGCTTCCCAAGGATCGTTTTTCTGACAAATTACGGTCAGAACAGGATCTGTGCTTCCATGCCGAGCAAGGAAAAGAGAATTGATGTGATGAGTCCTCCGAGCCTATGCCGCTTTTGCCGGAGCAAGCTTCCGGGCCCATTCTTGGATTTGGGCAAAATGCCGTTAGCGAATTCCTATTTAAAAAACGGAGACCTGCCGAAACAGGAGCCGATGTTCCCGCTGAGAGTTTTTCTGTGTAAAAAATGTTTTCTGGTTCAGCTCGCGGATGTGAATACATCCGACCAGATTTTTAATAATGAATACGCCTACTTTTCTTCCTACTCGTCCAGTTGGCTGAAGCACGCAAAAGATTATACGGACTTGATGGTCAAGCGCTTTGGGCTGAACAGTTCAAGCCTGGTGATAGAAATAGCAAGCAATGACGGGTATCTGCTTCAGTACTTTAAAGAAGAAAATATACCAGTCCTTGGCATAGAGCCGGCCGGTAACTGCGCGCGGGCGGCGATTGAAAAAGGAATCGAGACGCAGATTGAATTTTTTGGTATTGCGAAAGCAAAGGATTTGGCGCGTCAGAACAGAATGGCGGATTTGCTTCTCGGGAATAATGTGTTGGCGCATGTACCGGATTTGAATGATTTTGTGGAAGGGATGCGAATCGCGCTTAAGCCGGGCGGGGTTATTACGATGGAATTTCCGCATTTGCTGCGGTTGCTGGTTGACGGTCAATTTGACACTATTTATCACGAGCATTTTTCATATTTTAGTTTTCGGAAAATCTATTAAAAAATACCCAGATCGGGATCATCGCCGGTATTGGTATCGCGCTCCTTTTTTTAAGCGTGATCCAGGTCCTTGCCAATATCGAAAGTTCGTTTAACGACATTTGGGCCATTAAAAAATTGCGGAGCATGGGACAAAAGTTCACTGATTATTTGGCCCTGATGCTGATTGCGCCTGTTTTTTTTGTAACGGCCAGCAGTGTCACCGTGTTTGTCGTAAGCCGTGTAAGGATGATGGTCAGGGATGTGCCGGCGCTTGATTTTTTGGGGCCGGTTCTTTATATCGGACTTCAGATCTTTCCCTTTGCCGTATTTTGGGGGCTTTTGACCTATCTTTATAAGTTTTTACCCAACGGCAAAATACAGTTCAAATCCGCGCTTTTGGGCGGGTTTGTGGCCGGAATCGTCTATCAGTCCGTGCAATGGGCTTACATTTATTTCCAGCTGGGAGCTTCCAAGGCGGGCGCGGTTTACGGGACTTTTGCGGCGCTTCCTTTGTTTCTGATTTGGCTGCAGACGAGCTGGCTGATTGTTCTTTACGGAGCGGAGCTTGCGTTTGCGCATCAGAATGAAAACAGATTTGAATTTGAACTTGAATGTCTGAACGCAAGCGAAGAATTTAAAAAACTAATGATTTTGCGTGTCGCGCAAGTCTGCGTTAGCCGTTTTGCGGCCGGTCTCAAGCCGCTTTCTTCGGAAGAATTGGCTGAACAGCTGGAAATGCCGCGGCGCCTCACGAATGAACTCCTGGACCGTTTAGCTAAGGCTAATCTGCTGAATGTAGCGCAAGGAGAAGATGAGCGCGACAGGCATTACCAGCCGGCGCGCGATATCGGCGCAATGACTCTCCAGTTTGTGATTCGGGAGCTAGAAAGAACCGGCACAAAAGATATCCCCGTGGCGGAAACGCCGGAGCTGCAAAATCTGCGGGTTTCTCTGGAGGCCTTTGATGAGGTTCTGCGCAATCTTCCGGAAAATACGCTTCTGAAAGATTTGGGTGTTATTCCAGTGCCCGTATTATAAAAAAACCGGTTTTCTTAAAAAAAGAGAAGGTGAAACATGAAAAAAATCGTAATCACAATTATTTTTCTAGTCACCGCTTTTGTTTTCGTCATGAATTTATTCGGAACCGTAGCGCTTGGGCGCATTCTGGCAAACGTGATCGGCGCTCCGGTAAGCGTGGGCCGGCTCAGAGTCGCAATCTTTTCCTCAAATGTGGGGCTTTACAATATTAAGATTGGAAACCCGAAGGGATTCAGCGAAAAGACACTCGCGGATATTCATGTGATTTCGGTGAAATATGATTTGCAAGCTTTCTTTCGAGGCAAGGTGCATCTTAAAACTGTGGTTCTTGACTTCGGTGATGTGACGATTGAGAAAAACGGCAGTCAGGTGAACCTGCTTGAGCTTGGTGCGGTGAAAGGGATGGTTAAAGGGGCTGGATCGGGCGGTGGGGAAAAACGGTCCGAAAAGGAAAGTGCAGGGCGAGGGCCCAAGCTTCAGATTGATGAAGTGGTTGTGAGTGTCGGGAAGACGCGCTATGTGGATTCTGCGGCACAGCCTCCGATTGTTAAAAAATACGACCTCGGTGTCGATAACGAAACGTTTAAAAATGTCACGAATGCCCAGAGCCTTGTCAAGGACATCGTTTTTCTTATCGTCCGCAAGGTCGGTCTTTCTTCGCTCCCTTCGAACTTTGATATTTTTTTGAAAGGACTCGGGGGAGAAGTTCAATCGACTTTTCAGGAGTTGGTAAAAAGTTAAAAATAAAAATTGCGCTACACCAGCCCCCTTAACACCACCGAGCTTCATCTGAAGTTCTGGGGTTAATACCCCATAGTACTCCCAAGGATTGTCGTTTATCATCAATTATGGAAAACAAAGGAGACAAAATGAAAAAAATGGTCTGGCTGTTTTGTGCATTGTCGATGGTTTTTAGTTTGTCAGCTTGCAGCGGCGCATTTTGGTCCGGCGCAGGCGGCGGAACGCTCGCAACCGGAGCGGGATATGAAGTGAATGCGAAAGTAAAGATGGATGAGCTTAAAAAGGATCTCGATGCGGGGAAGATTAATCAGGCGGAATACGACATCCGTGTGGATCAGATTAAAAAGATGTCGCTTGCCTATTGAGAAAGGACAACAATGAAAACATTTCAAGGAGCGGTGATTGTGTTCTGCATATTATGCCTTTTGGCCGGCTGTCACAGCGGAACGACACGCGGGATTGGGTCCGATATTTCCAGGATCGGAAACAATATGCAGAAGTAAATTACAACACCTTCGGAAAATGATTGATCGATATAAATTTAAGCCGGGGATCAGGAACACCAAGATTTCGCTTGAGTTGTACGCTGATCATATGCACGACATTGTTCAAACCCTCCGCGAACCTTTTCTTGTCCTCGATTCGCACCTTAAGGTTGAAATAGCAAATAAGAGTTTCTACAGAATGTTCCGGGTCCGGCAGTCAGAAACTGAAAACAGGCCTATTTCTGAACTGGGCAACGGTCAGTGGAATATTCCGGAGCTTCTGGCCCTTTTGAAAACAGTTCTTGTCAATAAAATGGGTTTTGAGGACTACGAAATGGAGCATTCCTTTCCCGATATCGGGACAAAAAACATGCTGCTTGATGCCTCCCAGATTTATCATGAGGTCGAGGCGACTCAAACTATTCTGCTGTCGATTGCGGATGTCACAAAAGAAAGAAAATCGGCAAAGAGGCTCAAGCAGCTTAACGTGGTTCTGGAAAAGCGCGGTCTGGAACTGGAACAGTCGAATGAAAAAATAAAAAAACTGCTGAAATTAAAAGCGGACTTTACTGCCAGGGTATCGCATGAACTTAGGACGCCCCTTACGGCTATTAAAGAGAGTATCAATATTGTCTCCAAAGGTGCGTTTGGGGTCATGGAGGAGCAGAAAGTCTTTCTGGAGATGGCGCAGAGAAATATCGACAGACTGGGACGGTTGGTGGACAACGTTCTTGACTTTTCAAGGCTGGAGTCAGGGAATAAGAAGTTTGAAATGGCCGGCGCAAACATCAATGAGCTCATCCATGAGGGGGGCGCTTTTTACGGGCCTCTTGCGGTTCGGAAAGGATTGCAGATCAGGTATGCATTGCAGCCTGATATGCCGGAATTTGAATTTGATTATGACAGTATTCTGCAAGTTCTCACGAATGTTTTGAGTAATGCCGTGAAATTCACCGAGCGGGGAGAGATTTTTATTCGCTCGAAGCTCCGGAAAGGCGGGGTTCACGTCTATATTCTGGACACCGGGCCGGGGATTGAAAAAAAAGATATGAAAAAGCTGTTCCAGCCGTTTGAACAGATTGACGCCGGAAACAGAAAAAAAATAGAAGGGTCCGGGTTGGGACTTACCATATCGAAACAAATCGTAGAACAACACCATGGGAAAATTTCGATCCGGTCCGTAATTGGGAAAGGGACCCTGGTTCATTTTTTCCTGCCTTTAGATCAGAATGGGGTGACCCCCAAGGAGGCATGCCTTGTCCCATAATAAAAGGACGATTCTGGTGATTGATGACGAGAGAGATATTATCTCTATTTTGAGCAAATATCTTTCTGATGAAGGGTATTTGGTTCACACTTTGACGGGCGGGAATAAAGCGGCGCAGGCGGCGGCGCGGATTGTTCCGGATTTGATCGTGCTGGATGTGAAAATGCCCGGCAAGGATGGGTATCGTGTAAAGGCTGAGTTAAATCAGAATCAAGTGACGGCTAACATTCCAGTCATCTTTCTGAGTTCGAGTGTCTCCACCCTGGACAAGATTACGGGGCTTAGGCTCCGGGCCGATGATTATGTGACCAAGCCTTTCGATATTCTTGAGCTGTTAGCCCGCATTGACGCGGCATTGAACCGGCATGAACATTACGAAGAAATTTCCATGAAAGACGAGTTGACGGGGCTGCCCAACGCCAATTTTTTCAAAAAAGAACTAGCGATTGCTTTTAATATGGCCCAAAGATACAAAAGGATTTTTACCGTGGGGTTCATTGACATTGACCGCTTTAAGGAAATCAATGATACCTTTGGACACCTGACGGGGGATTGCGTCTTGAGAGAAGTCGCGAAAAGGATGGAACTCGCCTTGAGAAGCCCGGACGTTCTTACGCGATATGGCGGCGATGAATTCTGCATGATTATGAGAGAGGCGACAGAAGAAAAGGCGCGGGTCGCTTTGAACCGGCTCAAAACCGGAGTCGAGGAGAATCTGTTTCAGGGCCGCAACGGGGATGGGAAATTCCCGGTTTCTGTCAGCGTCGGCATGGTGACCTATAACAATAACTTTACCAGCGTGGAGGAATTGATAGCGCTGGCGGATGAAAATATGTACCGGAGCAAAAATGAAAATGCCGCGGGCAGGGGAAATCATCCCACAGCATCCATACGGTTTCCCGCGGATGAGCTTAAAAAGAGAATCTTTTTCAAAACCCCGAGAGAGTTTTTTGAAGTTAAAAACAAAGGAGCCCACAATGATTAAAACCAAAGCAGAACCTTTTACACTGCCCGTCCTTCCTTATGAGCAAAATGAATTGGAGCCTTACCTTTCCGCCAGAATGATTGGTTTTCACCATGGCAAACATCATCAATCTTACGTTAACAAACTTAATGAGCTTGTCTCGGGGAGCGAGTTGGCGGAGTTGAAGCTTGAAGAGATCATTGTTAAAACCGCCGGGGACGCCAATCAAAGAGATATTTTTAACAATGCGGCTCAGGCATGGAATCACACCTTTTGCTGGAATAGTCTATCGCCCGTAGGGGGAAGAAAAATGTCCGGAGCGTTTGGCCGAAAAATCGAAGACAGCTTCGGCAGCTATGAGAATTTTGTTAAGGAATTTTCCCAGGCGGGAATGGAGCAATTCGGAAGCGGCTGGGTGTGGCTTGTCAAGGAAGACGGCATTTTGAAAATCGTTAAAACACCCAACGCCGAAAATCCTATTTCGCAAGGCAGGGGGATAGCGCTTTTGACCCTCGACGTGTGGGAACACGCCTATTATCTGGACTACCAGAGCCGGCGAAATGATTATCTGACGACAGTTCTCGAGAAACTCATTAATTGGAATTTTGCCGTCGAGAATTTAGAAAAAGCATGAAAAGAAAAGGAGAATGCATTCATGGGAACAAGAGGCCGTGAAATTTTACAGGAGCGGGGAATCGACATTTTTCAATTGACCAAAATGCTGAACCAGGCGTTTGCGGATGAATGGCTGGCCTACTATCAATATTGGCTGGGGGCCAAAGTAGCGGTGGGCATGCCGAAAGAGGCGGTGGTGGCGGAATTGACGCAGCACGCAAATGACGAATTGCGGCACGCGGGAATGGTGGCGGACAGGATCATCCAACTCGGCGGGGTTCCGCTTCTTGATCCGAAAACCTGGTTTGATTACGCGAATTGCGACTACGATAAACCCGACGATCCCAATGTTAGAGTCTTGGTGGAGCAAAATATCAAAGGCGAGCAGTGCGCGATTGATGTGTATAAAAAACTCATGGATTATACCCGGGATAAAGATCCGGTGACTTACGATATGGCTTTGCGGATCCTTACGGATGAAATTGAGCATGAGGAGGATTTGGAAGCCATAAGGGCTGACATCCAGATGATGCTGGAAAAAAAAGAATAAAGAACCGGAAACCGGCATCTGAAGCAGGGTCGGGAGACAATGAAACAAATATTTCATTTCAAACATCCTGTCCGTAAAAGGCTTGTTCTGTACCTGATTAAGCCGTCCAAATACGATGATGACGGATATGTTATCCGCTACTGGAAAGGCGTATGCCCGAGCAATACTCTGGCCTGCCTAAACGGGTTAAGCGAAGATGTCCGGAAGCGCGGTGCCCTCGGCGGGGATTTGAAATTTATCATCCGGAATATTGATGAGACGGTCGAGCGCGTTAACATAAATAAAATTGCTCGAGAGAGCACGGTTGAGGGAAGTAAACTCGTCGTATGTCTTGTGGGGGTTCAGTCAAACCAGTTTCCCCGCGCGTCAGACATCGCTTTGGCATTCAGGCGGTTCGGGATAGATGTCCTGGTTGGCGGTTTTCATGTGAGCGGCGTTCTTTCTATGCTCCCGGAGATGTCTCCGGAAGTCCGGAAACTGCAAGACGCCGGTGTTTCCCTGGTGGCCGGTGAAGTAGAGGGACGGTGGGAAATGATTCTCAAGGATGCCCTCGAAGGGCAGCTCAAGCCCATCTACAATTTTTTACAGGACAAACCTGATCTTGCAACAGCTCCCATGCCTGTTTTTCCCAGGAATTTGCTGAACTCCTACGCCGTCAGACATTTTGCAACGCTGGATTGCAGCCGTGGCTGCCCATTCGCCTGCAATTTCTGCACCGTGATTAACGTCCAGGGCCGTGTAATGCGCTTCCGGCCCGTGGTTTCGATCCTAAAGATGATTCGTGAGAATTATTCGAGTCAAAAAATATCGTTCTATTTTTTTACCGACGACAATTTTTCACGGAATAAAAACTGGGAGGCCATTTTTGAGGGGCTGATACGATTACGCCGCGATGAGAATATCACCATAAAATTCATGCTTCAGGTTGACACGCAATCTCACCGGCTTCCGGGCTTTGTCGAAAAGGCCGCTGAAGCGGGATGCTCACAGGTGTTCATCGGGCTAGAAAGTCTCAATGAAAAAAATCTCCAAGATGCGGGAAAAAAACAGAATAAGGTGAGTGATTTTAAAAACATGATTGCAATGTACCAAAATGCCGGCATCGCTTCCCACTTGGCCTATATTATCGGTTTTCCTTTTGATTCCGAAGAATCCGTCGCGCTGGATCTGGAACGTCTTCGAAGGGAATTGAACTCTCCGCAGGCCTCTTTTTTCATGCTCACGCCGCTGCCGGGTTCGCTGGATCATAAAACCGCGCTTTTGCGGGGCATGATCATGGATTCGGATCTGAACAATTTTGATTCATCCCATGGAACGTTTGGACATGCGTTGATGCGTTCCGGGGCATGGTCACGGGCCTATGAATACGCGTGGCGTGATTTTTACAGCGTTCCCCACATGATCCGGATCCTTAAACAGGCGCCGCCCCGGAAATATTGGGATATTTTTTTGAATTTCCTTTGGTATAAAAACGCTATTCAGGTGGAAGGGGGGCATCCTATGCTCCACGGTTTTGTGCGCAAAAAAAACCGGGCGGAACGCCGTGAAATTTTCCCGCTTGAAAGCCGCCGTCAGTTTTTTACGCGGCGCGTCAACGACGTCTGCCGAACGCTTGAAGGATGGTTCCGATTGTTCATAGAGATGGAAGAGGTTTGGCTGGCCACCCGGCACCGGAATGCTTTAGAAGAGCAGGTTGTTCGGGAAATAATGCGGCTTAAAATACGGGTCAATGAGTGGCGAACCCCGACGCTGCCGGAACTGGAACATCTCTACCGTAAGGCGGCTCAAGTTCTTGAGCGTTCTCACGCGTCCCGAGGCGTGACGCTGAAAGTCCCTTCCAGACTGCAGCTTTGGATTAAAAAATGGATAGTGTTTTCGGATTTTTTGATTTTTACCCGAAAACCCATGAATCGGTTCTGGAAGCAAATCTTTGATCATTTGAAACGCGGGCAAATTTATTACCTATTCTATTCCAAGGTTGTATCGATGAGTTTCCGTGAGCTGGTTTTGTTTGTGCGTTTTACGTTCTCTTTTATAAAAAGGTCCTCTTACATTGAGAATCGTTTTCGAGAGAGGGAACTGTCACTCTGGCGATGAGCGCGAAATTTGTTGGGGTGAACACCCCATAGAATCCCCGCATCGCAAAAGTTTATTATAAGGCAGGTATGAAATACACGTTTGAATCCATTACAGGAGGATCAAGATGAAAAAAACAATAGCAGTGCTAATGGTGATGATGTTTCTTGCTTTGAGCGCCTTTCCGTCGCCCGCGCTTGCGGTGAACACAGCTGTCCATGGGAAAATAACGGGTAAAACGGTTTGTTACGGGCTGGGTTCATTGATTATATGGCCGGGAATCGGGCAGTATCTGAATAACAATGAGACCAAAAAAAATTGGACGCATGCCCTCATCGGACTTTTTCCCCCATTCCGTCTCTGGTCTGGCTGGGATGCCATGATTGCCCGTCAAGGAGGGCGTTGGGACGGTAAGATCTGAATTTAATTAAGCAAAAAAGGAGTGAAAGCGTGCAAACAAAAAACAGAGGAATTGCTGAAACCATCAAAGATGAAATTATTGACGCGATTAAAGGCGCCGGACAGGCCGTGAATGCGGCAGTGAGCGCTGTCAGTGATGTCGTTGCGAACACGATTCGAAACCTTGGGACAGCAGGAACCTCCGTGTTGGAATCAGCCTCGGATGTCGTTCGCGGTGCGATTAAAGGCGTCAAGGAAGCGGGCGGGGATTTGGGCGAGGCCGCGAAAGGTATCGTTCTCGGAGTGATACGCGGGGCCGGGCAGGTGGGTAAGCAAGCGTTTGACACGATTGCTGATACGGCCGGAGCCATCGTGAAGAATACGGCCGGGCTGCTGGGTGATATTGCCGGGGCGGCAAAAGGCGCGGTTGAAGGGGCCATTGCTGGCGCCAAAGAAATCGGTTTAAACGTCGAAGAGGCTGCTTCAGCGGCCGCGACAGGGGCTGTGAAAGCTGCTTATGAAATCAGTTTAGAAGTCGGCACGAAGGTGCGAAAAGCTGTGACGGGAACAATCGACGGCGTCAAGCTTGTGATTAAAGAACCCTTACGGGCAGAGAAAAAATAATAAGCGGAGGGGCTAATATGGGAGGACCTGAATGAGTAAGGGCAAGAAAATACTCACGCTAGCGGGCCTTCTTTTAATTCCGGCGTTGTTTTCTGCCTGCACGTCGGTACATCAGCCCACTTCCGGATTTCTGGGAGATTATTCCAGCCTTGAGAAAGGGCAAGCTTTCAAGCAAGAGCGCGTTGCCGGGGGTGTCGATTTAACGAAATATCAAAAGATCAAGGTCCATCCCGTGGAAATCGAGCGTTTCCAAAATCCTTATAAGGAATATTCGGAAGACGAGATACGAAACTTGGCATTTGAGTTGCAGACCGCGCTTGAAAAGGTTCTTTCTGAAAAGTATGAAATACTTGGTGAAAAGGATAAACCTGACAAGCAAACCTTGGTTATCAGTCCGGCACTTGTTTATGCGACTTCGCCGGAATGGATTATCAATGCGGCCACGTTTTGGCTTATTGGGTTTCAATTCTCCAAAGGATCCGTGGCTTTTGAAGCTAAACTGAGCGACGGGGGAACGGGCAGGGAAATCGCAGCGGTTGCTGAAGAGAGAAAGGGCGGCGGTGGAGTTGCTGATATCAAGTCGCTTTTAATCGGGGGTTTTTTTAGATTTATTCATGCGGAAGGGGCTTTCACCCGGTGGGGAAAGAATTTCGACAAGATGACATCCCCTCTAACGAATTAGAGAAAGGTCGTAAAAATGAAAAAAATAATCAGAGATCTCAAGTATCGCTGGCTTTTGACAGTTATGGTTTGCCTCGCCAGTTTTGGCGCTGTATCGACAGTGGGTTGCGCGGGAAGATCCCAAACTTCAACTGTAACGCAAACAACCAATTCGGACGCTGGCAGCACGACATCTGTGACGACTGAAAAAGAGGTGGTAACCGATGCGCATCCTCGCGGTGTGATCGGGGGGCTTTTCTATACTATCGGCCAAATCATTCTTTTTCCGTTTAGAGTCATAGGAAATCTTTTCTCATGATTGTTTGATAATCCGTCTAAAAACTACGTGTGTCCTTAACAAAGATGGTCATACGGACGAGTTGGGATGCGATGTTCCCTATAGCTTGGGATGGCTTCCGGATGTATAATATAACTATGGATCCCAAAAGTACGGATAACGGTGATAGGGCTATGGGGCGAGCGCCCCTAGCGGTAAAGAAAGTGGACTGGGGTAATATTGCCTTTTTTACCATCACCACGTTTTTTGCCATGGCGGTAACCCCTTTCTATATCATTCGTTCGGGCATTTCCATTTCGGAAGTCCTGCTCTTTGTGTTTTACGTCTTCGGAACCAGCCTTAGCATCACGCTGGGCTATCACCGTTTATTCGCCCACGCCACCTTTAAGGCAAACGCCCTCGTCCGGTTCATGGTGCTTTTTTTCGGCGCTGCGGCTTTCCAGCAGTCTGCGCTTAGATGGGCCTCTCAGCACCGGGATCATCACCGCTATGTCGATACGGATCAGGATCCCTACAGCATCAGAAAAGGATTTTTTTATGCGCATATGGGCTGGCTGATTTTTTGGGAGCATCCCTACCACTACGAGAATGTGAAGGACCTGCGAAAGAGCCGGCTCATCCTGCATCAGCATCGGTTTTATACGCCATGGGCCGTCACTTCGGGAATTCTTTTGCCCGTCGGCATCGGCGCCCTTACCGGCCATATGGTCGGGGCGTTTCTCTTAAGCGTATGCGCGAGACTTACTTTTGTCTATCACGGTACGTGGTGTATTAATTCCGTATGCCACACCTTCGGCAAAGCCACTTACGATATCTATTCCTCGGCAAAGGACCATTGGTTTGCGGCCCTGATCACCAATGGGGAAGGCTATCATAATTATCACCATCATTTTCCGCTGGATTACCGCAACGGAGTCCGCTGGTATCAATGGGATCCCACCAAATGGATCATTGCTTCATTGTCATGGCTGGGGTTCGCGTGGGATTTGAAAAAGGTATCCAGATTTCGGATTCTGGCCGCGCAGCTGGCCGCTGAGAAACAAAAGATTGTCGACCGGCTGCTGGAAAGAATTGAAAATCCGAGCGTATTGTCTTTTCAGGAGATACTCGAATCTCAGTATGAAAGACTCAAACACACTCTCAGCGTTTGGGAACATTCAGCCCGAGATTATCAGGCCACTCTTCGCCAGCATATGGCGCGGCATTCCGAGGCAAGGCGTGAAGCCGCTTTGAAAAGCCTTGCAGCACGGCAGCAATTTCAAGAGACGCTTAACCAGTGGAAATCAATCATCCAATTGCATTTCCGTACCGCTTAAACCCCCTTTAAAACGCAGAAAACATAGCCAAAATCAAGAAAATAAATATAATGAATGCGCGGATGCTGGATTTTTATTTTTCAAAAGGAGCCGACTGTGGAGCTTAAAAACAAAGTCGCTTTGATCGCCGGGGGAGCGCGCATGGGCGAAGAAACGGCCTGCATGCTTGCCCGTAAAGGATGCCGCATTGTTTTTACCTACCGTAATTCCGGAAGAAACGCGGAATTGGCCGCGAAAAAAGTACGTTCCCTTCAATCCGAAACCCTGCTGGTCAAAGCGGATCTATCCCGCCGTCAAGACGTTGTCAGGCTCATGGAGCAAATTCGCCGGAAATTCGGCCGCCTCGATATTGTCGTGAATATGGCTTCGATTTATGAAAAAAGGGAGCTTGCGAAGCTCCGGCCCGCCGATCTGGAAGATAATCTCGGCTGTAATTTGGAAAGCGCCTACTGGCTTTCGCTGGAAGCCTTCCGGCTTATGAAAAAGAGCGGCAGCGGCAGAATCATCCATTTTGCGGATTGGACGGCGCGAAGCGGGCGGCCACGGTACAAAGGCTATATTCCTTATTATATTTCGAAGGCCGGAATTTTAGGATTGACCGAGGTGTTGGCTTTGGAATTCGCGCCCCGCGTTTTGGTGAATGCCATAGCGCCCGGGCCTATTCTGCCGCCCGAGGGAAGCACGGCCCGCGAGATTAAAGCCGTGATTCAGTCCACGCCCCTCAAAAAATGGGGCGGCGCGGCGGAAATCGCGAAGACCGTTTTTTTTCTGGTGCAAACGGAGTTTATCACCGGGGAATGCATCCGCGTGGACGGCGGCCGGCACCTTTACTGAGGCAATCCCTTGACAGCTATTTCAATTAAAAGTAATATCTCAGCGAGCAGGACGCCAGAACCTCTGCATTCCTGTATAACTCTTTTCGATTAAACTACTTACATATTACCAAAGAAAACCATGCTATCAGGTCTTGTTGTCGATTCGGAAATCACGCGTTTTGTCGAGGAAATCGAAAAGCTGGAGCGGGGTGAAATCACTCCCGAGGAGTTTCAACGCTACCGGCTTGAGAACGGAATTTACGGTATTCGCGGCACCACGGACATGCAAATGGTCCGCGTCAAGCTGCCGCTGGGTATTCTCAATTCGGAGCAGTTGGAAGCGCTCGCGCAATTGGCGGAGAAGTTCACCCCCAAAAAAATCGGGCATGTCACCACCCGCCAGGATTTCCAATTTCATGAGGTCCAGAGAAAACAAGTCCCCGATGTTTTAAAACTCCTGGCTACAGCCGGCATGACCACCCGCGAAGCTTGCGGCAACACGGTGCGTAATGTGACCACCTGTCCTTACGCAGGTATTTCGGCCAATGAATTTTTTGACGTGACGCCTTACGCCGAGGCCGCGGTCAATTTTTTCTTAAGAAATCCTCTGGCCCAAAATTTACCGAGAAAATTCAAGATAGCCTTTGAAGGCTGCATTGAAGACCATGCCAAAACAGCCATTCATGATTTCGGGGCTGTGGCAGCCGTCAGGGAACAGAACGGCAAGATGGAAAAAGGGTTCCGTATTTATATCGGCGGCGGCCTGGGCGCTTTCCCGCGCTGCGCAGAATTGCTCGAGCCTTTTACCCCGGTTGATTTGCTTTTGCCCACGGCTGAGGCGATTGTCCGTATTTTTGACCGGCTGGGTGAGCGCAAGGAGCGCAGCCGCGCGAGAATCAAATTTTTAATCCAGAAAATGGGCTCTGAAGATTTCAAGGCCTTGGTGCTTGCCGAAAGAAAAGCGGTTTTGGGCACGGCTTCGGGCCTGGCCCATTTCAAAATTCAGGACGCGGAAGAAAAAGTCCCTTCAAAAGTCGAGAAGGGAAGGGATTTTTCAGCGGATCCGGAATTTGAGCACTGGAAAGCCACCAATTTATTTCCGCAAAAGCAGAAGGGTTATTACGCCGTGCATGTGCGCTGCCCGCTGGGTGATTTGAATGTGCCTCAGATGAAAGGCGTGGCCCAAATCGCGCGCCAATACGCGGAAGGCCGGATGCGCACCACCATTGCGCAAAACCTGCTTATCCGCTGGGTGCATGAAAGCGCGCTGGGTTCGGTTTACGACGGATTGAACAAGATAGGCCTGGCCGCGGCCGGAGCCGAACATTTTATCGACATAACCCGCTGTCCCGGTGCCGATACCTGCAACATCGCGGTTACCAAATCCCGTGGCTTGGCTGCGGAGCTGGACAAGCTCTTTCACAACGGGTTGGGCGAAATCTCGGATTTAAAAGACACCGCCATCAAAATTTCGGGCTGCCCGAATTCCTGCGGCCAGCACCATATCGCCACCATCGGTTTTTTCGGTTCAGCCAGAAACATCGAAGGCCACGTTGTACCGCATTATCAAATGATGCTGGGCGGTTCCGCGGCCGAGGGAAAAGCGGTGTTCGGAAAAAACGCTCTCAAGATTCCGGCCAGCAAAGTGCCGGGCGCGGTCAAAAAACTGCTGGAACTTTACCGGGAAAAAAGGGCGGGTGAAAGCGAGGGGCTTGAGGCTTTTATCAACCGCACCGGCGTGGAAGCCATCACGGCCGCGCTCGCGGAGTTCACAGTCCTTCAAAATTACGCCGCTAACCCCAAGGCTTTCATGGATTGGGGCGACGGCGAGGAATTTCATTTAAAAGTCGGCAAGGGAGAATGCGCGGGATAGAAGGCAAAAGAGCAAGGAGGGAAGAAATGAAAAAGTCATTTTTTATTTTTTTAACGATTTTTTTCGCTTGCGGCAGCGCGCTTTACGCGGGCGATAAGCCGGAACAGGAGACCACGGTCCGCAAAATTGACGTAAAAGTAGGCTCGGATACGTCCACGCAAGGCCAGGGCGAAGCGGCTGATCCTTATGAGGAAATGGCGGCCATGCGCACGCGGATGGAGAAATTTTTTGAAGAAGCCGTGCCGCAGGCCATGAGGCGTTCCCCCCAGGATTATTTGTTTCCAAACCGTCCTTTCCAGCCGGCGGCCAATGTGGAAGATCATGCCGACAAGCTTCTCATCACTCTGGATGTCCCGGGCGTGAATAAGGAAGATATCAAGGTCACGCTAAAGGGCAATCTGCTCACCGTGAGCGGCGAGAGAAAGGTTCAGTCGGAGGAAAGGAAAGACGAAAAGGGCCGGAAAGTTTTTAGCCAGGAGCGGTTCACGGGCAGTTTTCAGCGCACCTTCAGACTGCCTGCCCCCGTCAAGGAAGACACCATGAAAGCCAAATACGAAAACGGTGTTTTGACCGTGGAGGCGATGAAAGAAACTCCAACGCCGGCGGCTGAAGCCAAGACCATTCCGGTCGAATAATCCCGGAGGAGATTTGAAATGAAGAATTATTTGATTGTGTCCAATGACGGGCATGCCCGCGGCCTGATGACATTTGCTTACTTCAAAAAAAGGCTTAGCGAGCTTAAACTTGCCGGCCGCGTTAACGTTCAATTGGCCGGATTGATGGTTTTTCAAGGACTCAAGCAGGACAGCGGGGCGCTCAAGGTTCTGAAAAAAAGAAATATTCCCGTGACTGATTTCCGGGTGCAGGCCGTGAATGAAGAACTGCTCGGCAAGGCTGATGCCCTGGTGGCCGTTTCCGAAGAAAATCATCATTATCTCCGCAACACTTACGCTGCCTTGCCTTCCGAGGTGCGCGTCCTCAAAGTTTCCTCCATTATCGACGGCAAGGAGGAAACTTACGAAAAGGCCTTTGAGAAAATCACGGAAGGCCTGGAGCAGGAATTCCAAAGTTTGCTCTCGAAGACTTGAGATGAAGTTGCTCGTGATCCGCAACCCGGTTGCGGGCGGCATTTGGCGATCCGCCAAATTTCACGAGATCGAAAAAGTCCTCCAATCCGAAGCGATTCCGTTTGATATCAAAGACACCAGAAAATCAGGCGATGCCACGGCCTTTGCCGCGGAGGCCTGCCGCTCAGGCTATACGCACGTGCTGGTTTTTGGAGGTGACGGTACCATCCGCGAGGCGGCGCAGGCGGTTGCCGGCACCAAGGTCATTTTGGTGCCTATCCCAACGGGCACGGCCAATCTTCTCGCCCATGAATTAAATCTGAAAGCGGATCTTCAAAAACTTTCCCGTCTTTTAAAACACGGCATGGTCCGTTACATTGATCTCGGACAGGTGGATAGCGAATCAAACGGCGGTCATAAACATTATTTTGCATTGATGGCCGGCATAGGCATGGATGCGGTGGCGGTTCAGGGCGTGGATCCGGCCCTGAAACGGTGGCTAGGCTGGGGGCTCTATATTTTTTCGGGTTTTTGGCATGTGAGCGGCCACCGCCCTTTTAAAACAACGCTGCGTTTTCTTGATCCGTCCGCGGAAACAGTCACTATTCCCAAAACCTGGGTTATCGTGATAGGCAATGCCCGGGCTTACGGACTTAAGGGAATACGCGTGACCACCCGGGCCAAAATGGACGACGGCCTTCTGGATATCTGCGTTTTTCAGTCGAGAAGCCTCTGGCATTTCATCGGGCATTTCTTTAAAGTGCTTGCCGGCAAACACTTGGAAGATCAGGACGTTTTATATTTTCAAACGCGTTCTCTGCGCGTCGAAACAGAAAGAAAAATTCCGGTTCAACTGGACGGGGATTTATGGGGCAAAACCCCTTTGACAATTTCCGCGGCCCCAAAGATTTTGGCAGTCCTGCTTTTGACGTCCGAAGACGAAGCTCAGGAAAAATTCTGTTGAAAGACATCAATGTTTCGCTTGAATGGGCAACTTTTTTTTGTTATAAGTTAATGCAGTTCGGAATAGGTAATCGGGTTGGTTAAAGAGATTGAATAGAAAACAACTTCGGAGTCAGTCGTTCTTTCACGTGATGGCGCTCTTGACCAATCCGGAGCAGGGAAATTGCGGATTTTTGAAATGGGACGAATGAAACTGAGGTATTGGATATACTCGCTCGTTCTATTAACAAGCTGCACTACTTCTCACACTACTACTGACAGCAGTTTCCCAGCTTCTTTCTCTTTACCGCTACGTTCCGGCAGGGTTTCCTCATTCCACGCGGCCCAAAGACCGGATTTTCCCATCTTTCATTGGCCGGTTGTGGGACAGGTTCTCTCCGGTTTTGGTGATTTGAAAAATGATGTCACCAATAAGGGGATTGATATCCAGGCCCCGGCGGGAACGGCCATCAAGGCGGCGTTGGAAGGAAAGGTGTCTTTTGTGAGCGATCAGGTCAAAGGCTATGGGAACATGATTATTTTGGATCATAGCAAGGGATTTCAGACCGTTTACGCGCATAATGCGGTGAATCTTGTGACGGTGGGGCAACAGGTGACGAAGGGGCAGGCCATAGGCAAGGTGGGTTCCACAGGAAGAGCCCCTTCCGCGTTTCTGCATTTTGAAATACGGCGTAATCACCGGCCCGTCAATCCTCTGCAGTTTCTAACGGACAAAAATTAAACCTCATGGAAACCGATCCGGTTTTAGGGGACGATTTTTTCGGGCGTGGAGAGATTCTTCAGGCCCTGGACAAAAGGCTCGACTCCTTTCTTAAAGGATACCGCCAAAACGTGGGGATCATCGGCCCCAAATCGTCCGGACGGAGTTCTCTGGTCCAGTATTTTCTTTCCACTCTGAATGATCCCTCGCTCATTGCGGTTTATGCGGAAGTTATTCCTGAGCCTTTTGATTACTTCGCGCAGAAATTCATGGGTTCGCTTTTAGCCGCTTTTCTCAATAACAGGCAGGAAGACACGGCCGGTGAATTTTCGGGCTTGGTCAGTAAAAGCCGCCACCTTATTCCCAAAACACTGCGCAAGATGCGCGCCGTCAAGAAAAAACTGGCTGCGGAAGATTGGGACCCCGCCTTTCGCGAGCTTTTGACGCTCACGCAGGTTCTCGGGCAAGAATCGGGCAAAAAGGTGCTTCTTGTGCTGGATAATTTTGACCGGCTGGATGACCTGCTTTTAAAAAATCCTTTCCACGCTTTTGGAAACGCCATGATGTCCCAGACCGAAACCCTTTATGTGGTCACTTCCGGCAGGGAACGGCGCGCCCGGGAAATTTTTCAAAGAGACTTGTCTCTCCTTTTTGGTAATTTTGAAATCCTCGAGATCAAACCTTTTGATTTTTTGACGGCGCAGGCCTTTTTTGATAAAAAGCTGGACGGTTTGACGGCCGGCGCTCCGCTGATGAAATTTTTATGGGATTTGACGGAAGGCCAGCCGTATTTTTTAAGTGTTTTGGCCAGCCGCTGCCACGCGCTGCAACCCGCCGGCAACGCCGCGCTCACGGAAGAGACGCTGCTCGCCTCCCTGGAAAAGGAGATTTTTGACCGCCGGGGCGAATTGCACCGGTATTTCGCCATGGTCCTCCAAAGCTTGGGACAGGGAAGGTCGCTGTTCACGGCCCTCAAAGTGCTGATGGCCGTTTCCATGGGGTACCGGAAGAATCTTCAAATCGCCCGTTTTTTAAACCGCCGGGTGGATGATATTCAAAAGACCCTCAGCCGCCTTCTCGAGGAAGAGTTTTTGGAAAAGAAAGGCTCTTTTTTTAAACTTATGTCGCCGTTATTTGGATTCTGGCTTCGTTATGTTTATTACCGCCGGGAATTCGCGTTTGCCGGACCGCATGAACACACGGTAGCCGCTTTCAGACAGGAAGTCAGGGACCTGATCAAACAAAGAGCGGTTGAGGACGCTAAGGAAATCACCAAAAAGGTGGAGGAGCTTTTCCGCCAGTTTCAGAATGACGTGGTTGAGCTTGAAGCCAAAAAAATCCGCTGTCCGCTTTTTAACGAGGTCCATTTTAAACCCTCGAACGGCCGGGTGTTTCCGGTAGAGGCCAAGGCCGCGGACACGCGCTGGCTGTGTCAGGTGGCTTACCGGAAAGTCACGGAGGATGATGTGCGGCTTTTTATCCAGGACATCGAAAAACTGAGGAAAAAGGTCCAGAGAAAAATCATGATCACTCTGGAGGGCATTGAATTGAACGCCAAACTTCTGGCCAAGGAGTCAAAAATCATGCTTTGGCCGCTCAAGGAATTTAACGAACTGCTGACGCTTTACGGCCGGCCCAAGGTGATAGCCTGATGAACCGCTTATGGGCCCCCTGGAGATATCAATACGTGAGCGGAAAATTGCGCGGCTGTTTTTTCTGCCGCTATGTGAAGGAAAAAAAAGACCGAAGCCATTTTTTGATTCAGAGATCAAAACACTCTTTTTCCCTGCTTAACATTTATCCTTACAACAACGGCCACGTCATGGTGGTGCCCAAACGGCACGTCTGCGATCTTGAGCTCCTGACTCCGGAGGAACGCGCCGACCTTATGGACCTTCTGATTGAAACCAAGAGGCTTTTCCAGAAAGTATTAAAGCCGCATGGCTTCAATTGCGGCATTAATTTCGGGAGAGTGTCCGGTGCCGGCGTGGCGGATCATCTTCATCTCCATTTGGTGCCCCGGTGGAATGGGGACACGAATTTCATGCCCATCACGGGCGGGGCCAAGGTCATTTCCCAATCCTTGAAAGCCCTTTACGATTTACTTTCCCGGGAACAAAAAAAGCGCCGGCAAAACAGTCCACGAAAGGTAAAGCGCCGTTAGGCCGCGGGCATGATAAGACGGAGCGATCTCGAAGAGCGGGAAATCCAAACCCTGGCCCCTTATGCGGTGAAAGCCCGTTTTGGCAAAGGCCGCAAATATCCGGAAAAAGAGCACGAATTCCGCACTGCTTTTCAGCGGGACAGGGACAGAATTCTCCATTCCACGGCTTTCCGCCGCCTGCAGTACAAGACGCAGGTGTTTGTCAACCATGAGGGCGACCATTACCGCACCCGCCTCACCCACACGCTTGAAGTTTCCCAAATAGGAAGAACGATTTGCCGGGTTTTGGGTCTTAATGAGGATTTGATTGAGGCCATTTCGCTGGCGCATGATCTTGGCCACGGGCCTTTCGGGCATGCGGGGGAAAGAGCGCTCACGCAAATCATGAAAGGGCACGGCGGCTTTGAGCATAATCTGCAAAGCCTTAGAATCGTGGAGGTGCTGGAGGAAAGTTATCCTGAATTTCCGGGGCTGAATTTGAGTTTTGAGGTGCTGGATGGCATGAAAAAGCACGGCGAAGCAGCCCCCCCGAGGGGCGGAGAGGCGAAAGCCGGCGCCCGCAAAAGAAAATTTCCAGTTTATCTGGAGGCCCAGCTGGCGGATATCGCGGATGAAATTGCGTATGACAGCCACGACGTGGAGGACGCGCTCCGTTCGGGCCTTATTGAAGAGTCTGCGCTCGAGGAATTGGCTCTCTGGCGCGAAATCACTTCTTATATCCGTAAAAAATACGCCTCGATCGATGAGTCGCAAAAGCGCCGTCTTGCCACCCGGCTTTTGATTAATCGGCAGGCCCAGGACTTGATTTCAAACACGCAAAAAAATATCGACCGCTGCGGCATACGCTCCCTCTCTGATCTGGGAAAGACATCCGAAAGGATGGTGGAGTTTTCCCGGGAGATGACACAGCTTAAAAAGGAATGGCGCTCGTTTCTTTCCGAGCGTTTTTACAACCATTACCGGATTGTGCGTATGACCGAAAAAGGCGTGCGTTTGATACGTGCTATCTTTCAGGTTTACCTGGACCGCCCCGCCCAACTCCCTCCCACGACCGTTAAACGCGTCAAAAAAGAAGGACTTTACCGCGCGATTTGCGATTACATAGCCGGCATGACCGACCGCTTTGCCCAAGACGAATATCAGCGGCTATTTGAGCCCTACGAAAGGGTTTGAAATCGGTTTTTGATTTGACAACTTTTTGCTGGGTGATAGAATGCACTAAGTTGTTGCCTCTCAAAGGGAAAAATCAATCCAATGGTGCTCTTAAAAGCAAAAAAAAACTGGGGTGTTCTGGATAGCAAACTTGTCCAGAGCGAAACCTGGAAAAAAGGGTACAAGGCTTTCAGCGTTTTGCTGACCAAACCGCTGGGCTGGCTGTCGATTTCACGCGAGGGCGGCGATTCTCTTTCACGTCTTGATCATAAATCCAATTGTTCCTGGTATTGCCACTCGTTAAGTCACGAAAAAACCTGCGAACAATATCTGGCCGAATACATGGAACGCCGAAAGGGCGGAGTGCCGGACCAATTTCACGCCTTCACCTGCCACGCAGGAAAACATTGCGCGGTTTTTCCGGCTAATTTTTTCAATGAAACCAAAGGCGCTTTTATCGCTTGCAATCTCAAAAAGACCGTGGCCGCGATGCAGCCACAGGCCGCGGCCTTTCAGCAATTTTTAAAAGGCGAGGTCTCGCTGGCTTGTAAAAATTATGAACTCGAAAATTTGAAAGACACTCTGCATCCCAAGGCTCTCGCGCTTTCCACCATTCATTCCGTGCACCGTGTGGTGAGCACGGCCTTCAGCCTCGATGAGCTTTTGCCCCGGATCGCGCGGCTCAGCATGCAAATTCTTAAAGTCAAAAATTGCGCTATTTACCTGGTGGACGATCAGCGCCAATACCTTGTTTCTAAATTTTCCACGGACAAAAGATTTGAGAAAGGCACCATGATACGCATCGGGTTGGGCATCGAAGGGAAAGTGGCCGCTGGAGGTGAAATCCTTCTTAGCCGCAAAGTCTTGGCTGTGCCGTTTATTGAGCAGGACGTCGTGGGATTGATTGTTCTCAGGGACAAAACCGACGGCAAGCCTTTCGGCGTCAACGATCTTGAGGTGCTCAAAGTGCTTTCCGAACAAACCGTGGTGGCCATCAAGAACGCACAGCTGTACGAGGAAACGCAGCAACTCACGTTGGGAAGCATCAAATCGATCACCGAACTTATGGAGCTGGATTTTTCCGGCGATAATGTGCACCTTCCGTTTTTCGCGGAGCTGGTCAAAGGCATGGGGTATGATTTGGGGCTGTCGCGCCGCGATTTGGTGGATTTGGAAAGGGCGGTTTTCCTTCTGGACGCGGGTTGTGTCGGACTGCCCGAGGCCATCTTGAACAAGAGGTCGTCTTTGACCGCTGAGGAATATGAAGCCGTGAAAAAACATCCGCACCGGGGTGTTCAGGTTTTGAAATCGATTCATTCGCTCAAGCCTTTGGTACCGATCATCCTGCATCATCATGAGCGTTATGACGGGATGGGGTATCCCAAGGGATTAAAGGGCGAGGAAATTCCCATAGGGGCGAGAATTATTGCCGTGGTGGATTCATTTACGGCCATGATTTCCAGCCGCCCTTACCGGGAAACAAGAAAAATGGCGGAAGCCGTTGAGGAAATCAAAAGACACAGCGGGACGCAGTTTGACCCCAAAGTGGTGGAAAGTTTTCTTAAAGTGATTCAGGAAAAGAAAATCAAGTAAACGAGGAGCTCGGGAGGATTGAAATGAAGAGAAAATGGTGGGTGTTGGGTTTGGCTTTGATGTTGACGGTAACGGGGTGCGCGCGGAACAAGGAATTGGAAAGAATCAACCGCGAGCAGACGATGACCATCACCAGCTTGAACAATGAAATCGCGAAATTGAATGACCAGCTCGAGGCTCTTTCAAGGGCCAAGGACGATTTGGCCAAGACTAAAAGGGATTTGGAAAGAAAACTTAAAGCGGAACTAGCGGGCGGGGATGTGAGCCTTTCCATGCAGGAGCGCGGCCTGGTACTCACGGTTCTGGACAAAGTGCTTTTTGACTCCGGCAAGGTCGCGGTCAAGGAAAGCGCCATGCAGACTCTGGACAAAGTCGCCCAGATCCTGAACGAGGACACAAAGGACAATTTGATTTACGTGGACGGGCACACGGACAATGAACCCATCCGTTATTCGGGCTGGAAGTCTAACTGGGAATTGTCCACGGGCCGGGCCACGGAAGTGTTGCATTATCTTGCGGACACGGGTGGCGTGAACCCGCAGCGTCTGGTGGCCAGCGGTTACGGGGAATTTCATCCCATCTCGGACAATGAAAACGCCGAAGGCCGGCAGGTGAACCGGCGGGTGGAAATCGTCATTTCTCCCAAGAAATTCACGGACCGCAAAATTGTGAAAACAGCGGCCAAAGAAGCGGGGGCGCAAGAAGAAGTCATTAAATAAGCCGGCCTTTAACGCCATTTTGAAATAAAGGAGCTCACAAGCACACAGGTCTATATTGAATAGATGACACAGGGAATTGCAGCCAAGAGAAGGGTAGAATTCCCCAAATCAAAGGAATCAAGGCTTTTGCTGATTCTTTTGTTGGGT
>Ga0209211_10002413_pt1 | contig 32315 bp, 30 predicted proteins | sample RifGroA2_FD_183992 | JGI IMG/M metagenome (GOLD analysis project Ga0209211, IMG submission 183992) | Groundwater microbial communities from Rifle, Colorado, USA - Groundwater A2 (SPAdes) (version 2) | ecosystem: Environmental > Aquatic > Deep subsurface > Groundwater | place: Rifle, Colorado... | reverse complement strand
CCTCACGCAAATTTACGCCACCACACACCACTTCTAAACTTTTTTTGCCGATGTCTATGGTAGCTAATTTTAACTTATCAGCCTTAGGGTGATCTTTAACTTTTGTCACTAAGCCAACTACTGTTCCCTTTAGCCTTTGCGCTAAATCGACCGCTTCTTCAACTTCAACTGTATGTACGGTTAAAGTTTCCGCCAGCTCCTTGGCACTAAACTCATGGGGCGGCGTAACAAAATTTTTCAGGATATTATAGGAAATATTCATTGGCAAAATCTATACACGTTTAAAATTTCTTCCATAAGTACCTAACTATGAAAAGGGCGACAAAAGATAAAAGCAATACATCTCTGTTTAAAACTCTCAATGCAATAGATGCGTCATCAGACAATCCACTCAACTTAATTAGTGAACCAACCGAAAATACCATTACCACTATAATGATAATATAAGATAATATAAGTAATTCTTTTCCTTTCATAGTTAAAATTGCTCTAAGAATCTAGCGTCACCGGCTAAGAACAGCCGGATATCATCAATTTTGTAACGCATCATAACTAGGCGAGAAAAGCCTAAGCCAAAAGCAAAACCACTGTATTTCTTGGGGTCTAAACCACCATACTCTAGCACCCGAGGGTGCACTAAACCGCAACCCACAAGCTCTGCCCATCCACTTTGTTTGCAGACTGAACAACCCATGCCTTTGCATACCAAACAGTTCATATCAAGTTCAAATCCCGGTTCTACAAACGGGAAATAGCCAGGCCGTAATCTCACTTCCACTTCCCGTTGGAAAATACCAGTTAGCAAAGCTTTCATGGTAGCTATCAAATGCGAGATGGAAATATCTTTATCAACCACTAAGCCTTCCATTTGCCAAAATTGGGTGTCGTGCGAAGCGTCAGTAGCTTCATAACGGAAAACCCGCCCCGGTACTACAACCCGTAAGGGTGCGCCGTATTTTTCTAACGCTCGCACTTGCATGTTTGAAGTGTGAGTGCGTAATAACCAGCGATTTTCTTCAGACCCGCCCTTAACATAAAAAGTATCTTGCGTGTCTCGAGCTGGGTGCCAGCTGGGAATATTTAAAGCCTCAAAATTATAATACTCACTTTCAAGTTCCGGGCCATCCAACACAAGGAAACCCATAGAGCGGAATAAATTTTCCAAATCTCTTTGTACTTGTAACACTGGATGCATATGACCAACTAATGGTTTAAGACCAGGAATAGTTAAATCAACTGCCCGCGTTTGATCAGAAGACAAAATACTAGATTTGGCCTTGATAAAAGCTTGCTCTATTTCTGCTTTAACTTGATTAGCTAATTCACCCAAAACTGGTTTTTCTTCAGCCACTACTACCTTTAAATTCTTAAAAGCGCGGGCTATCTCTCCTTTGCGTCCTAAATACTTAATTTCAAGCTCAGCTAAACCGCTTTTATCTTTAATAGCTTTAAGCTCAGTTAAGGCGCGCTGGCGCAATTCTTCTAATTCTTGCTTGATAGACATAATTTAAATTGGCGGCGATTGGCGCCTGACTGATAACCAAAAAAGTTCCAATAAAGTTAAACCAACTACTAATAAACCTGTATTCCACCAGGTTAAAAGATTATTAGTCTTTAACCACGAAGCTAAAACAACAGCCAGGGCTAATAAAATACCTTGCCGAAAAGACATAGAAACATGCCTGAATAAAACTTCATCCCGATGCCGCCAGTATCTCCAAGCAAAGCCTACAAGCGTAAAGGTGCCGCCTAAACTCAAAAAAAGTGATAAATAAAAGAAAAGAAAGCCGGTTGTGCCCGCAGTCTGAGGGTTTAAATAAGTCATCACTAAAACTAGCGCTCCCCAGGAAACTAATGTGCCAATTGCTAGCCAAGCAAGGTATTGCCGGAGGGTCATAATTTGGCTAAATAAAAGGAAAAAATAAGAAGATTCGTACCTTCTTATTTTAGCAAATTTTCATGGGTCTGACAAGCCAACTTTTAAACTAAATTATACCTTAAAATTGGCTTAATCTAGCCAAAAATTTTCAATCTAAAATAACTACCAGGAAAGCGCTCAGACAAGGCCTGTAAGATGGCAGTTTGGCGCATGCTTAATTCAGCTGCCAGCGCCGAGGAACCAGCACTAACTTGCAAGGTATCCCCTTTTAAAGCCACCTGACGCAAGCTAGCAGCCACCCTCGGACCCAAGAGCTCACCTACCACAGTACGAAAAGCCTCAACTACTTGAGCCGCCACTACCGCCTGATCTATGCCCTTCTGCCTTAAGCTTCTTCGTAAAATGGATTTAATATCCTGAAACATAAATTAAGCTAATCCTAATTTTACATAATGGCAGTCATGCTTAGGCGCGTCTTCATGCGCCACTACAAATGCATTGTTTTCAATTGTTTTTACTATGATAGCAATCTTTTCTTGATATTCAACTTTTAATACTGCCTGTTGTTTTTGGTCCGCTACAAAATCAGGTGAAAAACTATTTGGCTGTAAATACCAATAACGAGCACTTACAGCTTGCTGCCGGAAAAATTCTTCAGCCGCAATTTGGTAGATTATCAACTGGTCACGATCAACTTTTTCCAAACCTTTAGCCGGTTCGGCTCCAGTTTTATAATCAATAATTTCTACCCCACCGGACACTTCATCCATGCGATCAATCTTACCCACAAATTTATAAGGACCAAAACCAATCTTGAAAAATGATTCAAGATATTTTGGCCGAGGAGGATGCTGGCTAATTTCTTTGAAAAAATTATCTAACTGCTCCGGGCCTCGCTTCTCACGATAATCTTTTTTCTGTTCAACTGATTCATACCACTCATCAATCCAAGATTCACCAAATATCTGCTTTAATTCCGCCAATGAAGGTAATTGTGGTTTATGACTTTTACTGCCAAATAAATCACCTTGCGTTATACCTAGGCGCTGTTGCCAACGGCGCAAGTATATTTCTAAAGTTTTGTGTATGGTTGAACCAAAACTTAAACTAGCCGAACCTGGTGCTGGCAACTTCAATAAATAACGATACTTAAATTCTAGCGGACACTTCTTAAACGCCGAAACTGAACTAAATGAAAAACTGTCAGGTACATTAAAACTGGCTGGCGATTTAGCAATTAATTGCGGTACCACTTTCAACTTGCCAGCTGGGGCTGACATTTCGGCTTCGCTGACCATGCCCATCTCAAATAAAAAGCGAGAAGGCCGCTTAGTGGTTTTACCAAAATAATCATGGGCTCGCGTTAAAAATAATCCGTCGCGCGCCCGAGTTAAACCAACGTAGAACAACCGACGCTCTTCCTGCAAATGAATATCCCCTTCCGGTAAAGTTTCTTTAATCAGTTCAATCGGCAATTCAATAGCCTCACGCCGCTCCACTGACGGAAATCTTTTATCCACCAACTGAACCATGAATACATAGCGCCACTCCAAGCCTTTGGCCGAATGCACCGTTACAACTTTAACAGTTTCCGGGCCTTCTTCAGTATCGGGTGGTAATTCACCTTCTTCGCCCGATTCCAATTCCAAGGCCAAATAACGCATGAATCCGGCTAAGGTGCGATCAGAACTATCGGTTTCATAACGTTGAACTCGCTGATAAAAAGCAGTTAAGAATTGGGCATCCCGCACAGCGGCTGGATGCTGTAATCGCTCATTTATTCCTAAATCATTCACTATCATAACATAAAGCTCAGCGGCGCTGTGTTGGCGCGCGACGGCGGTATGCTTTTCTATTAATTCCAATAATTTATTTATTTGGGTAAAACCGGCTGTGCTAACCCCAATGGTCGTAGCCTGCTTTAAAGCCTCATATAGCGAAACGGTGTGTTTATTAGCCTGATAAGACAGCTTAGCTAAATCATCTTGCCCCAAAGAAAATGGCTCATCAGTTAATACTCGATAGAGAGCACCTGATTCATGATAATTATCCAACAGTTTCAAATAACTAATAAGAGAAATAACTATCTCTTCCTGATATAGCCCGCGATTAGCCACATAAGTATGAGGCAGTTGAGCTTGTCGCAAGGCTTGCAAAAATGGAGCGGCCTGGGAATTAGCTCTGACTAAAATGGCAAAATCATTCCAATCTACTTTATTCTTCTTTTGCAGTTCAATTATCTTCTCAACCACTCCCCTAGCCTCATCCTGAACATTATTATATAAAACATGTTCTACTATTCCCTGTCCCTGCCTTTGGCCAATTAATTTTTTTGATAAAGATCTACCCTTGCCTGCCAGTTTCACTTCCAAACGATTAGGATTATTAAGCTGAATAAATTCATAAGCTGAGTCTAAGATATTTTGATAACTGCGGTAATTGGTCGTTAAAAATACCTCCCGAGCTTGCGGGTAATCATGCTTGAATTCAAGAATGTTGGAAATGGAAGCACCTCTGAATTTATAAATTGATTGGTCATCATCCCCCACCACGGTGATGTTATTGGCGGGTTGAGCTAATATTTTTAATAGCTCGTACTGGGCATAATTAGTGTCCTGAAATTCATCAACTAAAATATATTTGAACTGCTGGTGGTAATAGCCTAAAACTCGCGGCCGCTCTTGGAAAAGTTTAAGCGTGTAATTGATGAGATCGCCAAAGTCCAGCACTCCAGCTTCATGCAACAAATTCTGATAAATAGTATAGGCTTCGGCGACTTCGCTTAATCGCGCCACTTCTGATTCTTCCATATCAACCTCGCCCGCTGGCAAATCCTGTTTCTTTAATTTTGCTTTCCTATTTTTAACCTTTTCACCCTTCGGGTGACTACCCATAGGGTGGGGTTTCCTGATATATTCCACTGCCCCACTGTTTAAACGCTTAGCTTCAACTGCTTTTAGATATTCAGCTGGATAAACTGCCTCATCTTTTGCCCTAGAAAAATGAGTAAGAAGCGCGTGAATAAAACGAGTGGGATTGCCTAAGGGTCGGTAATAATCCAAATTAAACTTACTCAAATTATTACGCACCATCATCCATTGTTCAGCCACGGTTAATACCCGAAAATTCGTAGACAAGCCAATTTCCAAGCCCCAATCCTGCAACACCCTTTCGCCAAAACTGTGAAAAGTAGACACCCAAACATTTACATAACCCATGGGCAGTAGCCTATCTACCCTTTCTTCCATTTCTTGAGCGGCCTTATCAGTAAAAGTTAGAGCTAAAATTTCCTCTGGTTTAGCCAAGCCTTGTTCAATTAACCAGGCGATCCGCCTGGTTATCACCGTGGTTTTGCCAGTACCAGCCCCAGCCACGATTAAAAGCGGCCCTTGGCTATGTGTGACTGCGGCCTGCTGTTCATTATTCAAATCCTGCAGAATATCTTTACCAGACTTTTGGCTCATAAATCTAGCTCCAGTGTAGCATTTTAGACTAAATAAAAAAACGTCTGATTGTTACTAATCAGACGTATATAAAGTTCTTTATCCTAACTTATTAATAAGGTACACTGACCATTTCTGATCTTTCAGCTCCAAATGGGCTACATATGATTGCACCTCTATATTAGGATATTTCGTCCTAATTAACTTGGCGGCTTTATTAAGCTCCTCAAAATGGAACTGGTGCTCAGCATCAACGCTTTTAAAACTGGCGCTGCCGCCATAAGCGCCACAGTCTGAATGATTAATTAAAACCATCTTTTTAACATGATGAAGCGTATCGCCAATATCTAATTGCCTTATGACAAAAGCAATATCGGTTTCTTTTTCAGCAGACGCTAAACTTTTAACACCTCCACCAATTATGACCCTGTCAAAGCCAGAAGGTTCAACAATATTATTTTTAAGGAGAACCTCATCCAAATTGGCTTGGGGTGGTGATAAACGCCAGTCCATACAACAAAGGACTAAAGTACTACAATTATGATCCATTTTTAATGTTCCTTTCTTTTTTGATTTTCAAATTAAAATAGCATTAATAAAATAATTTGTCAATAGCCTACTCTACTCTGGGTGCAAAACCTTTGCGTTCGCGGTGCTTGCGCACTACTCGTAATCTAGCCAATTCTTTTTCCAGCTTAGCGGCCAATGCGGCATAATCAGTACTTTCCGCGGTGCGAGCCTTGGTCATAAGTTCATGAGCACGGGTCCTAGCCTCTTCAGCTCTTTGCTCATCCAGTTCTTCCGCTCGCTCGGCAGTATCTGCCAAAACCGTGACCTTGCCTGGTTTAACTTCAATAAATCCACCGCTGACGGCCATTAATATTTCTTCACCACCAATTTTCACATGTAACTCTCCTGGCATCAAACTAGCAACCAGTGGCAAGTGATCAGGTAAAATTGTGATTTCCCCCATTTCTGTAGGTAAAGTAATAGACTCAACACTCGGGGCGCTGAATACGACCCGTTCTGGTGTGGTGATTTCAAAGTGTAAGACCTTATCCATAATATTAACCTGTTACCTCATCAATCGTTCCTTTCATATAAAAAGCCTGCTCCGGCTTGCTGTCATGCTTGCCTTCCAAAATTTCCTTAAATCCGCGGACTGTTTCTTTTAATGACACATACTTTCCCGCTGTGCCAGTGAAAGTCTCAGCTACAAAGAAAGGCTGGGAAAGAAAGCGCTGAATTTTGCGAGCGCGAGCCACAGTAAGCTTATCATCTTCAGAAAGTTCATCCATACCTAAAATGGCAATAATATCTTGCAAATCCTTATAGCGCTGCAATACCCGCTGCACTTCACGCGCCACATTATAATGCTCTTCGCCTAAAATAATCGGATCTAAAATAGTTGAACTAGAATCCAATGGATCAACTGCCGGATAAATACCGAGCTCGGTTAAAGCCCGAGATAACACCACAGTTGAATCCAAGTGAGCAAAAGTGGTTGCTGGCGCTGGATCTGTTAAGTCATCAGCTGGCACATAAACCGCCTGCACACTGGTAATAGAGCCTTCGCGAGTTGAAGTGATGCGCTCTTGTAATTCTCCCATGTCAACCGCCAAAGTTGGCTGATAACCAACGGCCGAAGGAATACGCCCGAGTAAGGCTGAAACTTCGGAACCGGCTTGGGTGAAACGGAAAATATTATCAATGAAAAGCAAAACATCAGTCTTTTCCTGATCGCGGAAATATTCGGCCAAAGTTAAACCAGTTAAACCCACGCGGGCTCGGACTCCAGGCGGTTCGTTCATTTGCCCGAAGACTAAAGAAGTTTTGGCGAGCACGCCCGAGTTTTTCATTTCATGGTACAAATCATTGCCTTCGCGTGAGCGCTCACCCACACCGGCAAAAACCGAAAACCCGCCGTGCTCGGAAGCAATGTTGCGAATCAGCTCTTGAATTACGACTGTCTTGCCCACGCCCGCACCGCCGAATAAACCAACCTTACCACCCTTAACAAACGGGCAGATCAAATCAATAACTTTAATACCGGTTTCAAAAACTTCAGTCTTGGTGGATTGGTCAGTGAATTTTGGACTGGGGCGGTGAATCGGCAAGCGCTCCTTGGTCTTTAAGGCTGGTTGTTCATCCAAAGGATTCCCCAATACATCAACCATGCGACCTAAAGTTTCCGGGCCCACAGGTACAGTAATGACTTCACCAGAATCTACTACTTCCACTCCCCGAGCTAAGCCATCGGTTGAACCCATGGCCACAGTTCTGACAGTACTGCCACCCAAATGCTGCTGCACTTCCAAAACCAATTTAGCCTTATCAGGCATGGTCAATTCCAAAGCCTGATAGATCGGCGGTAATTCTTTAGCAAAGGCCACATCCACCACCGGCCCGATAACTTGTGTAACAATCCCTGTATTCATAAAAGTTAATTCAATAATTAAAAATCAAAATATAAATAAATAACATTATCCCTCTACTGCCACTCGGCCGCCGGTAATATCCGCTAGTTCCGCCGTAATTGATGCCTGACGTGCTTGGTTAAAGGCCAAAGTCAGCGCATCTATCATATCTTTGGCTGCCTCGGAAGCATTACGCATAGACATCATGCGAGCCGAATGCTCAGAAGCGTCTGATTCCAGCATCGCTTGATATAACTGAATTTCAATCAACCTTGGTAAAAGATTGGCTAAAACTTTGTCTGGTGACGGTTCAAATAAATATTCGTAATTTCCCAAAAATGATTTGTCTGGTTCGGTCTGAGTATTTGTAACTTCCGGTGAGTGAGCTTGGCCCAAATATTCATCCGCTTCTTTTTCAATCGGCAATATTTGCTTAATGCGCGGACGCTGAACAACCGGCGAAATAAAATCAGTATAAGCGACCACTATTCTGTCATATCTACCTTTTAGATAATCTGAGATGGCTAATTTAGCCACCGCTGTTATTTCCTCAATTCTAGTGGTGATATCAGGCTTGGCAAATTCAGCAATAATGCTGTGTCCCATGCGAAAAGCAATATCTCGGCCACGCCGTCCCACTGCTACTAAATCCGCTTCTAGTTCAACTTGTTGCTGACGGTGATGATCCAGGTATAAATTTACGCGGTTGACTAGTTGATGATTAAAACCGCCACATAAACCGCGATTGGAAGTTACTAAAATCAAGCCAATACGTTTAACCGGATAACGCTTTTGCAATAATTGATGATGAGTAGCATCAGTGCGGGCAGATAATTCAGTTAATAATTGCCAAGCCAGCGAAGCGTAAGTGCGCGTAGCTAAAACATTGGCAACTGCTCGCCTCATTTTAGCAGCTGAAACCAGCTCCATAGCACGAGTAATCTGCCTAGTGTTTTGAATGGAGCGTATGCGCCGTTTAATTTCCCTGGTGGCTTGAGGCATAAAATTTAAACTCTACATTTTCTTAAAATCTGTAATTGTCTGCTTTAGTAATTCTTCAATCTCAGCAGTTAATTCCTTCTTTTCAGTAATTTGCTTAAAAACCGGCTGATTCTTAATAAATTGATGGAATCTTTTTTCCCAAGTATTTACTTCGCTAACCGGCACATCATTCAGATAACCGTTAGTTACGGCATAAAGAATCGCCACCTGATTAGCCACCGGCATCGGTTCATATTGCCCCTGCTTTAAAATTTCGGTGACGCGCTTACCACGTTCAATCTGCTGTTTGGTGGCGTCATCAAGGTCAGAGCCGAATTGTGCAAAAGCTGCCACGTTTCGGTATTGTGCTAAGTCCAAACGCAACCGACCGGCAACCTTTTTCATAGCTTTTACTTGAGCCGCGCTACCAACGCGCGAAACTGATAAGCCAACATTTAATGCTGGCCTGATACCTTGATAGAATAAATCGCTTTCCAAATAAATTTGACCGTCAGTAATGGAAATCACGTTAGTTGGAATATAAGCCGAAACATCACCGGCTTGGGTTTCAATTATTGGCAAAGCTGTCAAGCTGCCGCCGCCATAATCCTTATTTAGTTTAGCCGCCCGTTCTAGAAGTCTGGAGTGCAGGTAGAAAATATCTCCAGGGTAAGCTTCACGGCCTGGTGGTCGTCTTAACAGCAAAGATATTTGGCGATAAGCCACCGCGTGTTTACTTAAATCATCATAAATAAGTAACACATCTTTACCCTTATCCATAAAATATTCACCCATGGCGCAACCGGCGTACGGCGCCAGAAAGGATAAGGCCGCCGGATCCGAGGCGCCAGCCAACACCACTGTGGTATACGCCATGGCTCCGCGCTCCTTGAGTTTAGCCACTAGGCGCGCCACTTTTGATTCCTTTTGGGCAATAGCCACGTAAATGCAGGTAACATTCTGCCCAGCTTGATTGATGATGGTATCTATGGCCACGGCGGTTTTACCTGTTTGCCTGTCGCCGATTATCAGCTCGCGCTGGCCACGGCCAATCGGAATCATGGAATCAATTGCTTTAATGCCGGTTTGCAACGGCGTATTGACCGATTGGCGCGTAATAACTCGAGGGGCAATCCGCTCAACCGGATTAGAACCATCAGCTTTAATTGGTCCAGCGCCATCCACTGGCTCCCCTAAGGGATTTACCACCCGACCAACAATCCCAGGCCCAACTGGTACTGACAAAATTTTACCAGTAGATTTCACCACATCACCCTCTTTAATTTCCAAATAATCACCCAAAATCATGGCGCCCACCTGAGTTTCCTCCAAATTTAAAGCTACGCCTTTTACTCCCTTACCAAATTCCAACATTTCTGATGCCATACAGTCTTTCAAACCGGCAATACGGGCAATGCCGTCACCCACTTCAATCACGGTACCAACCTTATCTTCACTGACCTTAGCGGTGAAACCTTTTAATTCCGCTTCTAATGTTTTAAGAATTGCATCTGAATTTATATCTGGCATAAATATTATTCCTTTAACAAAAATTAAGAATTATTTTCCCCTGCTAAAGTTTTATAAAGTGTATCTAATCTCCCTTTAAGTGAAGCATCATAACGTTTATCATCAATTGTTACTATCATGCCGGCTAATAGATGGGGCTTAACTGAACAAACTAATTCAACTGGCTGGCCAATGGCTTTTTTAATCTCAGTAGCTAAAGTATTTTTCTGCGTTTCTGATAAGGCCTGGGGAGTTAAAACTTCAGCTAACTTAATTCCTTTTTCTTGCCTTATTAAAACCTGGACATTAGCTATAATTTTTTTATACCACTTAAAATGTCCATGCCGCCAAACAGTTTGCCAAAGATTGTGGGCTATCTCATGGCGTTTAGCTACTGGCGCACTAGCAACAGCCGCTAAGTAGGCTCGGGCATAATATGTTGGATTGATCTTCATGATTTTGTTCTCCGACGGCTAACTTCCTCAACAGCTTCGCTGACTAATTTTTTATCAACTTCACCTGAAGGTAGCTTACCAATTACTTTAGTTAACGCTTGGGTAATTAAACGAGCAGAATCTTGCCGCAAACTGCGCATGGCTTCTTCTTTTTCCGATTCAAAGCGCTGCTTAGCCTCTTCCAAAGCAGCTTGGGCTTCTTGCTTCATCTTATTAATAACTTCTTGTCGTCTGATTTCAGCTTCTTTTTCAGCCGCGACTATTATCTCCTGGGCTTGACGCCTAGCTTCACGATCTGACTCAATTCGCTTCTGTTCCAAGTTCTTAAGCTCAGATTCTATCCTTTTAGCCTCAGTTAAGCTTGATTCTATGCGACGTTTTCTCTCATCTAAAAACTTCAATAATGGTTTATATAGAAACCGATAAAGCACTGCTAAAACAATCAAAAAGTTAACCGCTTGGGCGATTAATAGTTTCCAATCTATGCCGAGTTTAGTTAGCAACTCCATAATAATAATATTGAAGTAATTTAATAGATATATTTATATTTCAATTCAAGCTGACTAATATTCCCCCTTTCCAGCATTCCCGCGACCGCGAGAACGCCGGGAAAGAAAGACTACTAAACGAACTTGATGATCAAGGCCATAACCAGCGCATAAATAGCGATCGCCTCGCAGAAGGCAATGGCTAAGATCATGGCTGTTTGTACTTTGGACGAAGCCTCAGGATTCCTGCCGATTGATTCCATGGCTTTAGCGGCCAAGCGGCCAATAGCTAAAGCTGGAAACATACCACCAATGGCGATAGTGAAACCAGCGCCGATACTCTTTAAGGTTTCGGCGGAAATACCGCTTGCTACCTGTATGAGCTCATTTTCTGCTGCCATAATTTTTGGACCTTTCTTTACCTAAGTTAATCCGCTACGGTTATTATTTTTTTATTAGCCGTCGGTTACTTAGATAGTTTAGTGATTAGCGTTCTCTGATTAGGTTTTTGCCTTATCAGAGAGCCTCAAGCACTAATCGTGGGCGTGTTCGGCAGTGGCAATTGTTAAAAAAACTAAGGTTAAAAGTGAAAAAACTAAAGCCTGAACTAAACCTACAAAAATCTCCAAGAAAAGAAATGGTATAGGGGCTAAATACGGTACCAGCGCCGCCATAACAATCAATAACACTTCACCAGCAAAAACATTACCAAAAAGCCTAAAAGAGAAGGAAACAACTTTAGCTATTTCAGAAATTAGTTCCAAAATGCCGACAAAGAATAGTATTACATTCTGGAAACTAAAATGCTTAATTAAGCTGCCAAAATTTAAATACTTGGAGGCGTGTTTTAAAAAACCCAAAGTAATTATGCCAAAAAGCTGAGTGCCAAATACGGAAATCAAAGCAATAGCTAGGGTAGCATTAAGATCAGCTGAAGCTGATCGGAAAAATGGCACTAACACCGTCTGACCCTCATGTACTTCATATAAACCAATAGTGCCAACACCGGGCAATAAACCAAACCAATTAGACAGTAAGACAAAAAAGAAAATCGTGGCAGTCAGAGGCAAGAACTTCTCGGCCTGCTCACGATTTCCAGTAACGGTTTCTATAAAAGACAAGGCACCTTCAATAACTACTTCAATAAAATTTTGGAATCCTTGCGGCACTTCAGCCAGCTGTCGGCGTTTTGTTACATACGCTATTGTCACCAAAAAAATCATAACAATTATCCCAACCAACAAAGAATTGGTAAAAGTAAAAGAACCGAGTGAAAAAATTGGTTCTGCTGCCAAAGAAATATTCATAACTTACTGTCGGCTGAATTATTATCTGTCTCTTTTTTAACCACCTTATCATCAATAACTTCTCCTGAGATTATATTTTTCGTTTTGCGATAAACCAACCAAGTTGAAATAAATATTGATATTAGTGCTCCAACTAATAACAGCCACGGCGCAGTACCTAGCCACTTGTCAGCTAACCTGCCAGCTAAAGCCAAAATCACCAATGGGATGGAGATGGTATAACCAAGCTCCCAAGCCAATCCCAGGGCTTGCCACATTGGCTTAGACTGACGAGGATTATTGTTTTGATCAGACATAATTAACTTGGGCTTTTTGAACCTAAATTGAAACTTCAGGGGATAAATATAACTAAATTTTAAGCTTGTGTCAATGGTTAAAAAAAAATTTGGCTAATATTAGGGCAAAAAATAACCCCACCTAATTTAGAAGGGTTATTCACAATGAATTAAAGTAATAATAAACACCTTAATCTTCCTTATCTCCCTTGGGCTTATCCAACTGTATTGGTTCTATGCCAGCGGCTGAACCTGATATTTTCATAACATCTTTATCTACTTTTTTGAGTTCGCCATAGGCATCATTATAAGCATTCACCGTGGTGCCTAAACGCTCACCGAGTTTTTTCATAAATTCTTCATAGCTAGACAAATGTTTGCCCAGCAACTCAACATTCTTCCTAATCTCTTTGGCTGATTCTTCAATCTGTAGTGCTTTCAAACCTTGCAGCACAGTTTGCAAATAAGCCAGGAATGATGTCGGTGATACAATAATGACATGCTTTTCTTTAAAGGCATATTCAATCAAATCGCGCGTATTTACTTTTACAGCGCCGACTTGCGCTACTAACAAATCATAGTAAATAGCTTCGTGAGGAATAAACATGAAAGCAAAATCCATCGTGCCTTCAGCTGGCTTTACATATTTAGCGGTCTCATCAATACGATTTTTAAGATCAGACTTAAATAACTTTTCCAAACGCTCACGTTCAACTGCATCTCGCTCTTCAACTAAGCGGTTATAATTTTCCAAACTGAATTTACTGTCAATTGGAATTACTTTGTCTTTCACAAATACGGCTGCATCCACGATCGTGCCATCGTTAAATTCATATTGCATTTGAAAACTGCCGGGTGGCAAAACATTTTTCAGCAAAGTCTCCAAATAATACTCTCCCAAAACGCCTCGCTGTTTTGGATTTTTTAAAATATCCTGTAAACTTTGCAACTGATCAGCAAAATTGACTACTTGTCTATTAGTTTCATCCAACTTAGTAAGCCTCTCAGTAACATCACGGATAATCTTAGCACTTTCACCAAATTGACTTTGCAGAATTTTAGTTGACTCCCCTAGCTTAACATCCAACGTTCGGGTGATTTCATTCAATTGATTTTGCAACAATAAAAAAGACTGGTTATCAGCCTCCGGCCGACCTCGCTTATTTAAGGCCACAAACAAAACAATAAAACCAGCCAATATAATAGCGGCTAAAACGATTATTTCCACGGACATATTATTATTCTAGCACTTACCTTAAGATATTCCGAATAGGGATCTGACATTATGTGTAGTAATATCATCCACTTCCCCTAAGCTTATACCTTTGATTTCAGCCACTTTTTTAGCAACTTCGGCAACAAAGGCGGGCTCGTTTCTTTTTCCCCGATACGGTACGGGCGCCAAAAACGGCGCATCTGTTTCCAATAACATTTTATCTATCGGCACTTGCTTAACTGATTCTAGTAAAGCCGGTGCGGCATTTTTAAAAGTTATTATCCCTGTGAACGAAATGAAAAAACCCAAAGACATTAACTGCTCCGCGGTTTCGGCATCGCCCAAATAACAATGGATTACTCCACGCCAATTTACTGAGATGCTGGTTAATATCCGCAATAAATCGTCATAAGCCTCTCGGCAATGTATAACTAATGGCAATTGACGGCTTTGGGCTAATTCTATCTGAACTAAAAAAGCCTCAGCCTGCAATTTTTTTTCATTCTCAGCATCACCAAGATTTAACTTGGTATAATCTAGACCACACTCTCCAATAGCTACTACCTTAGCTCCAGCCGCCAAAGTTCTAAGCCGATCAATCGTTTGGATATTAACTGTACCTGCCTCATGCGGGTGGATGCCTATGGCAGAATAAATAAAATTATGGGCTTCACTTAAATCAACCGCACGCTGACTGGTATGAATATCCGTGCCAACATTAATAACAAACTCTAGAGCTTCTTGAGTACGCGCCAAAACAGCTGAAAAATCTTCTTGATAATCAGGAAAATCCAAATGGCAATGACTATCTACCATAAATCGGTGGCGTGGTACTTGGAATCTCTACTCCTTGGGGTAAATAAGGTTGAGCGTATTTAATTACATCAGGCAAAAGTGGCACCAAAATAATAGCAAAAGCTTGCAAGCCAAAGGCAACTTTAGAGTCTGCTATAGAATCATTGATTAGGGCCGGCATATCTAAATGATTGCTAATTAAAGTTAAAGTTAACCCAATAACTAACACACCTTCAACAATCCCTAAAACTCCACCAGCCATACGATCAATAGTTTTTAAAAAAGGCATTCTGATTAGGAAAGCAAAAGATTTATCAAACAAATAAAAACCAAAGCCGACCAGGCGATTTGCTACCATAAAAATCGCCAAGAATGAAGCTAACTTTAACCATGGTCCTTGGTAGTTAAATAATTGCTCTAATGGTCCAGCTAGCACCGAGTAAAAATGTCCAGCCAGCCAAGCGCCAGCCACGGTGCCTACTAACCCGCCAATCGCATGTATAAGGCCAAACCAAAAACCGAACCACAAAAAACCGAATAATAGCGCCAAGAGGAGAAAATCAAGTGTTGTCATAATAGTAATTATCTTACTATTCTCAAATTCTTAAGAATTTGAGAATGTGGTAATTAAGTTATCCGAGGAAATAATGGTTCAGCCTTCACTATTCTTTTAGCTGTAAGTGATCTAATAATAATTTCCGAAGTTTGTGGCATACAGGGCTGAAGTAAATATCCAACGGTTAGTAACATATCTCTCCAAAAGCTTAAGCGCAGTTTCACACGATCTACTTCATTACGTTTCATGAGTTCCCAGGGTTTTACAGATTCTATCTCTATATCTATTGTTTTTATGTATCTCATCACTTCTTGAAGTGCGCTATCAAATTTAAATAAATTTAAACTACCCCAAACATTTTCACCTAAAGTCGTTTTACTAATATTAATTTGGTTTCTCTCTATACTTGAAACTCCAAGGTCACCATCAAAAAAAGATTCTACCATATTCGTGACTCTTGAAAGGGTGTTTCCCAAACCATTGGCTAAATCACTTTCGTATCTTTGTTTAAATTTATCTTCACTAAAATCACCATCTTCCCAGGCTGGAATTTCCCGCAATAAATAATACCGTACCGGCTCAGACCCATATTTATTGACCAACTCCACCGGATCAACTGTATTGCCTAACGACTTGCTTATTTTCTGCCCGTCAACCGTAACATAGCCATGGACAAACACCTCGTTGGGCAAGGGTAAGCCAGCTGATAACAACATCGCCGGCCAGTAAATGCAATGAAAACGCGTTATGCCCTTACCAATAACATGCAACTTACGGCCACTATTATCCCAAAATTCCTTGTACAAACTATCATTAGCGGCATAACCAAGGGCGTTTAAATAATTGGATAAGGCGTCAAACCAAACATACATTACCTGACTATCATCTCCTGGTACAGGAACACCCCAATTGCGGGCCCGCTCCTTAGAGCGAGAAATACTAAAATCTTCCAAACCGCGTCTTATAAAAGCCAACATCTCATTCTTCCTGCTTTCCGGTGTTATTTTAAACTCATCGTTGCTAATTAATTGCTCAAGTTTATGCTGGTAACTACTTAATTTAAAGAAATAATTTTCTTCAGTTACCAATTCCGGTTTTACTTTATGGTCAGGACAAACTCCATCAACTAATTCATCCTCGGTGTAATATTGCTCGCAACCCACACAATATAAACCACTGTAAGATTTCTTATAAATATCGTCAGGTTTACACGATTGCCACAGCTTAGTAGCTCCTTTAACGTGGCGCTGCTCAGTTGTGCGGATAAAATCATTATTGGATATATTAAGTGCACTAGCTAAGGAACGGAATCTGTCTGACATTTCGGCCACATACTCACTGGTTGACCGTCCTTCTTTTTCCGCCGCCTGCACATTTTTTAAAGCATTTTCATCAGCGCCAGTTAAAAAATACACGTTTTCACCACCTAACTTTAACCGCTGGTAACGTGCGATTACATCAGCCTGAACCAATTCTAAGGCAAAACCAATATGAGGCTTGGCATTAACATACGGAATTGCTGTGGTAATATAAAACCTTGACATAACTACTTATTCAGTATAATACATAAGTACAAACATAATAAATCCTTAAGCCACATATAGCTAAGTAAACCAGGACGGGCCCATAACCCAACCACTGGAACGGATCAAAAAAATCCGATTTAAATTAACTATATAATAAGGCGTCCCGCCCGCGTTGAAGGAATAATAGGGCGGGATTTTTATTTAGGTGCCAACACCACAACAAACTCGCCTTTGGCGGAAGTTTGCGATAATTGCTCTAAAACCTCAACCGCACTGCCGCGATAAATCGTTTCATACATCTTGGTAAGTTCACGACCAACCACGATTGCTCTGTCATCTATTAATTTTGATAGCTGAATCAGTGTTTTTGTTATGCGATAAGTTGATTCAAAAAAAACCACGGCGTATTCGCAACTGGCCGCTTCTTTAAAAAATTTCTGCCTGCCTTTTTTATGCGGTGGATATCCTAAAAATAAATAACTATTAGCCGGCAAACCCACGACTGATAAGATAGCAGTTACGGCTGAAGCTCCAGGAATAGGCACAATTTTAATACCTGCCTGATTAGCTGCGGCCACTAATTTACCCCCAGGATCAGCTAACCCTGGCGTACCGGCATCAGAAACATAAGCGGCTGATTCGCCCCTTTTTATTCGGTCAACTAACTTAAGCAAGGTAGATTCAGGGGTGTGATGGTGCAGACTAACTAACTCCTTATTAATCCCTAAATGTAACACCAATTTTTTGGTAACCCTGGTATCTTCGCAAGAGATAAAATCAACCGCGCCTAGAACTTCGTTGGCGCGGACTGAAATATCCCCCAAATTACCAATGGGAGTTGCTACCATGTAAAGCACCCCAGCCATATCCTATATCTTAAGAATTTTCTGGCGGGGTATCCCCTTCTAGGGCAACTTCCGTAGTTAAACGCTTTTCAAAAAAGTCTGAAACAAACACTCCAATCGAAACTGCTAATGGAATAGATAAAACTGCACCAATTACTCCGCCTAATTTAGCGCCAATGGCAATGGCTAAGATGGATACAATTGGGTTTAAACCCACCGTTCGTTTCATCACCATTGGTACTATCAAATTATTTTCTAATTGCTGTATCACCACATATAAAGCCGCTACTAATAATGCTTGCATTGGTGAGATTGATAAGGCTAGGAATACTGCCGGCACCGCACCAATTATCGGACCAATATAAGGTACGATCTCGGTAATACCAGCCCACAAGGCTAAGACCACGGCATATTTTGCCCCCAGCAAACTTAAACCAACATAAGTAAGAACGCCAATAATTATCATTAACAAAAGCTGACCCCTAAGCCAGGAACCTAACTTTGTTTTCAAACGGCGCATCATTTGCAAAATATAAGGTTGATAAGTCGAGGGTGTAACTGAGCGGATAAACTTCAAAATACCATCCTCTTCCACTACCAAATAAAAAGCTACAGTCAGTAAAACTATAAACTGTAAAATTCCACCAAAAATACTAACCAGCGTACCCAGGATTGAAGTAGTGGCCTCAGCTAGATGCCCACCCAAATTTTGCAATCCTTGTTGTAGGGTAGAAGCAACCTGATCTTGACCAGCACCAGAAACATAGCTGAAAACTGATAAGAGCTTTTCATAATAAAAAGGAAAACTTCTGGCCAATTCTGTCACTTGGGAAACTAAGGGCGGTACTAGCAATACCATAATCAGCGATAGTACTAAAAATGTTATCAAATAAAGTATCAAGACTGCTAAGGCCCGGGGTATACGATTTCGACTTAGCCAATTAACTGCCGGTTCCAGGGCAGTGGCAAAAATTATAGCCACAAATACCAAGGCTAAAACATCAATCACCCGGTACAAAAAAAATACCACCACTACAATCAGCAAAGCCTTAAGTAATGAGCTAATAGAAATATCTAGCTTCATAATTGTTGTGTTTGCCATATACTCTTAATATACTACGGTTTAATAAGCTTTAGCCAGGGCTTGGCACTATTAAAAGGCCCAATCAAAGCCAAATTGGCCTGTTTAAAGTTAATAACCTCCTTAGCGGCTAAACTTAATTCACGCGCCTGAAGCTGGCTAATTCTGACTAGGAATTGCTTGGTATCTTCAAGTTTGTTCTCAAAAATATACTGCTTAGCTGCCCATTGAGCCTGAGTAGAAGAATTTTCCATAGCTAAAGTTATTTTACCCTTAATAAACTCTTTGGCTTTATTTAATTCTTCAAGCCCAATAGGCTCAGTTATGACCTTAATCAATTCCTGGCGAATTAATTTAATCGCTTGAGGCAGACGCGCCGTATCAAGTCCGGCCTGCACTGCTAAAACTCCGGTACCTTCATAATTTTCCGTAGCCGCATTAATGGAATAGCAAAGTCCCTCCCGCTCACGCAAGCGCATAAAAAGACGGGAACTCATATTACCGCCTAAAACAGTGGCCAATAAATCTAAAGCTAATTTATTCTTGTGCCGATAACCATAAGCTGGAAAACCCAAGGCTAACTGCACTTGTTGGGTGGCTTTGCGCTGAATCACAACCCGCGGTTTGGTTTGCTTTGGTTTAAAAATCTGGAAGCCACCCATTTTACCGCGGCTAGTTTCATTAAATTGACGACGCAATAATCGTTCAGCCTGAGTGTTTATTTTTCCCGCCACCATCACTAATAAATTACGGGGCGTGTAATATCGTTGGTGATATTTAAAAACTTGGGATCGGCTTAATTTAGTAACACTTTTTAAACTACCGGCAATATTTACACCCAAACTTGAATCCTGAAAAACAGCGCCTTCCAATAAATCACCAATATGCATTAAGGGATTGTCCTCATACATTTTTATCTCCTCACAAATCACTTTTTTTTCACGCTGTAATTCATCAGCTGCCAATACAGGCTGCCAAATCATGTCCGAAATAATATCAATAGCCAGCGGTAGATGTTGGTGAGCAACCCTCACATAATAACCAGTTTCGTCTTTTGAAGTAAAAGCATTATAGTCTGCCCCTACACCATCAAGAGCTTGGGAAATATCCCGAGCCGTTGGCCATTTTTTACTGCCCTTAAAAAGCATGTGTTCTAAAACATGCGAAATCCCCTGCTCGGCCTTAGTTTCATAACGTGAACCAACCTTAGCCACCACTAAAATGGTGGCTGATTCAGTGCCTTTCATCGGCACTGATAAAATGGGGAGGCCGTTATGAAGCCGCTTAATTACTGGTTTAGGCATGATCTCAAACGAATTTGGCTCGCAAATATTCTGTCAGCTCAGCAATCTTTATTCTCTCCTGCTTCATGGTATCACGATCCCTTACGGTCACAGACTTATCTTGCAAAGAATCAAAATCAACGGTCACGCAATAAGGCGTGCCGATTTCATCCTGCCGGCGATAGCGGCGACCAATGCTTTGGGTATCATCATATTCCACTACTAAATACTGCCTTAATTCCTGAGCAATTGGTAAGGCTACTTTGGCTAATTCCTCTTTTTTGGATAAAGGCAAAATCGCCACCTTAATCGGCGCAATGTGCTTAGGTAATTTTAATACTACTCGCTTATCAGTTTCCCCCTCTTCAGCAGTTGGGGCGTCTTCCTCATGATATGCTGCCAATAATGTGACTAAAACTGTGCGCTCCAAACCCATAGATGGTTCCACTACATGAGGTACAAATTTTTCACCGGTTTCAGGATCAGTGTAGGTTAAATCAGCACCAGAAAATTTAGCATGACTGGCTAAATCAAAATCAGTCCGATAAGCCAAGCCATAAAGCTCTTTTAAGCCAAAGGGATAATTATATTCAAAATCAACTGTCCGTTTGGAATAATGGGCGCGCTCGCCTTCTGGGATTTCATTCAAATTAATATCCTTGGCCGCTACCCCTAAACTCTTCAGCCAAGATTTCATTAAATCCAGCCAGTTAGCAAAAGCCTTTTCCCAATCTGACGGTTTAACAAAATATTCCAGCTCCATAATTTCAAATTCGCGCGTGCGGAAAATAAAATTGCCTGGCGTAATTTCATTGCGAAAAGCCTTGCCGACCTGAGCAATACCAAAAGGCAATTTTAAGCGCTTGCTCTGCTGAATAAGTTTAAAATCAGTAAACATGCCAGCGGCTAATTCCGGCCGCAAATAAACTTCCGCCCCGGCATCTTCCACTGGACCCATATGACTTTTAAACATCAGGTTAAAAAGCCTGACCTCAGTTAAATCGCCGCCGCATTCCGGACAATGAATTTCACTCCAGTCCAAAGGCGATTCTTTGTCGTAGCCTGGTTTTAAACTCCTTTGCTCTAAGATGTGATCAGCCCGAAAACGTTTTTTGCATTTTTTGCAGTCAACTAACGGATCGGTAAAGTTCTGCAAGTGCCCCGAAGCTTGCCATACTTTCGGGTTCATAATAATACCGCTTTCCAGCAGCACCATATCATCCCGCGAAGTAACAAAATGACTCAGCCAAGCTTGGCGGATATTATTCTTCAGTAACGCCCCATAATGTCCAAAATCCCAGGAATTAGCCAGTCCGCCATAAATCTCGCTGCCGGGGAAAATAATCCCGCGCTGTTTGCACAGGGCAATCAGCTTATCCATTAAATCAAGATCGTTTTTTTCTTGTTTCATGACCACACTAATTTAAATGATTTTATAACTTTTTGCAAGCTGGATAGCGTCCTAAGCTGTAATCTTACTTGAATCAACAATTAAGCAGTGCACACCTGGTTATTCCGGTGCCACCTCGACAGGTAATCAAACTGGCTATCTAAGACAAAAAAGAGCTCAGTTATCTACCGGAAATTCTTCTCTACCTAAATATCTTCTAAAACAAAGTCACCTGTCTGAGTTAATGTTTAAATCATGACTAATCCACTACTTCTTACAATTGGTTTAATTAGATAGTTCTATCTGTGTCCCCAAGACAAACTTGATTCATCATATCCCACCATATGTTCATTGCATCAAATCTCGCATTGGAATCTCTATTACTCGCTAGTAAACGTTTATAATGATTCTCAAATACAAGTTTTGATCTTTTGGATGAGTCCTGCGCTGAATGGCCTTTGAGTAAGGATATGACCACTTGATTTGATCCTTCCATAAATGGGCGCGCTCTGTTGTCTTTCAATGGATGCCCTATACTGGTACCGTCCATGGATATAATAAAATCATCTTTATAACCAACGTAAGTTGTATTGATTTCTTTGCTACATAATTGACCTAATAGCTTAGCTGATCTACAAGATACAGCATAAGTGACTCTTGAAAAAAGTATTTCTTCATTATTCCCAGCTTCAACTAAAATATTATTATCTTGACCAGCAACACAGTTTTCTGATCCATGGCCGTTTATCATTACAAAAGTAGGGTTTAGTTTCTTCACCCTACTCTCAAATTCTTCTCTACTTGCCTTACGCTTTCGCAAATCAATTACGTCTTTACCTTTAGTTCTCGCAAGGCTGATAAGCTCCTCACACCAATAAGAAAGGTAACGAGTACCAAGATCAAATTCTGGTCTCGTAAAAATAATACTGTTCATACACTAGCACGAGCTGAATCACTGCCCACTTCCTTAAGTGATCTTAACCATGCTAATTGTATTTCAGTAAATTTCTCACCAATATTATCTCCTTGTTCCACACTTCTAATCAACTGGTCCCTTGTAAAATCACCTTCTGAACCTATGGAAACAAGGGTGTCAGGTGATAAAATAGATAACCTAGCTATAACTAGATCCCGAATCTCGTTATCTGTATCTGTTAATAAAGTTTTATTCTCTTCCTTTTGATCTGTTTGATTAGACATGTTCTTAAATAAGTTTTAGCTCGCTGAGTCTTTCTAATATTTCATGACTTAATTCAGTATCATTATCAACCTCAATAAAGGCCACTTCCCAAGTAATTGGTTGGTCATTTAATACCAAAATTATCTCCTTTCTTACACCAAGGGGAAGATTGGCAAAGACTCTTAAAAACCTCTCTTTTTCTTCCATAGATTTACCCTAACATATTGAGCTATATATCATTACTATAATTATATATGTCCGTCAAGTAGTTGTCTAAGTGGCTACAGAAATTGACCAAAAAATGCCAATTTCAAAGTTTTTCTGCTTTCTCCACCCGGATAACTCCGCCAGGCTCTAGTACCACTACATCACGCCTAGTAATTTTGCCAGTCAGCATATGGGTGGCTAGGGCACTATCCACATTGTCCTGAATTACCCGCCTTAGAGGTCTCGCGCCATATAAAGGGTCAAAACCCTTAGCCGCTAACTCTTTGATTGTTTCAGGTGAAGCTTTAAGGTGCACTCCTTTACTTTCCAGTTCACGCGCTAATTTACTGATCATTAAACCAGCAACTTGTTCAACTTCTGCTATTTCTAGGGGCTTAAACACAACAATCGCATCAAAGCGATTTAAAAATTCTGGTCGGAAATACTGCTGCAATCCACCACGCAATAATCCACGGCGAATATTTTCTAGAGGAACATTTTGTTGTAATTGCTCTTGAATAAAAGCCGTAGCAGCATTAGAGGTGGCAATAATAATGGTATTGGTAAAATCAATCGTTCTCCCAGAGGCATCGGTTAATCGCCCATCATCTAATACCTGCAAAAAAACATTAAGTATATCCGAATGAGCTTTTTCCAATTCATCTAATAAAACCAGGGTATAGGGTGTCCGACGCACTGCTTCTGTTAAAAGGCCGTGTTCCCCGCCCACTCCCGCTGGCGCACCGACCAAACGATAAAGACTTTCCGCAGTTTGGTATTCTGACATATCAAGCCTCACCATTTTATCTTCACCGCCAAAATACTCTGCCGCGACAACTTTAGCCAATTCAGTTTTACCAACACCAGTGGGGCCTAAGAATAAGAAGGAAGATACTGGCCTTTTTTGATCACGTAAATTAACGCGCGCTCGCCGCAAAGCCTGACTCACCAACTTCACAGCTTCGTCCTGCCCAATAATACGCTCGTGCAATATTTGCTCCAAATTAAGTAATTTCTGACTTTCAGCCGCAGTTATTTGAGTCACGGGCACATGAACTTTATTAGCAAGAACCTGAGCAACATGTTCAGCTGTAATCATGCCATCTTTACCCGTTCGCTCTCGTGCATAGATTGCTACCTCTTCTAAAAGAGAAATTGCTTTCTCCGGTAAATAACGATCAGGCAAATAACGCTTAGCTAAAGTAACTGCTTGCGCTAGGGCGCCGTAAGAAAAATAAACATGATGCTGCATTTCAATGCCGGGCACGCGCGATTCCAAAACTTGAATAGAACTATTATCATCCAGCTCTTTTATTTCCACCCGCTGCAGAATTTGCCCGAGTGAACTCCTTTCCACCATCTCACGCCAAGAGGCGTTTGTCGTGGTGGTTATAATAATTAACTGATGATTGGAAACAGCACTGGCTAAAACATCACCTAAACTAAGATCTTGCCCACTACCAGCATCTAAACCGATAATTTGATGAATATCTTTAATCGCCAAAATAATATTACCAGCATGCACTGCTTCATTAAGCACCCGCAATAAACGTTCACCGGCCTCGGCTGGATTAGCTCCAGAAAGTAATTGAGCGGTTGATAACAGCAAAAGATGTTTATCCTGCAAAACAGCCGGCACTTCTTCGGCGGCCATATCTTGGGCAATCCCTTCTAAAATTGAACCGCGACCAATACCTGGCTCACCCACCAAAACAACACTTGATTGTCCGCCTTCAATAATATGATAGGCTTCAGTGGTTTCACGACTACGGCCAACACAAGGCATTAAATAACCCCTGGCTGCCAGGCTAGTTAAATCTTGCGCTACTCTATTTAAAAATGGGGTGGCTACAGCTGAATAAGTCCGATCCAACGCCCGATGCGGTCTAAAGCTGGCAGACCTACCTTGACGCGAACGCAAATTGACTAATTTACGCCGCAAGCTGTACCAAGCTGTCACATTATCCAAGGCTTCGGGTTTTATTTCCAATTCTTCTAACACTTCAGTCACTATAGATTCTCCACTACTTATCGCTACCAAGACCTCACTCATTTCAACATGACGACTTTTACGAACCAAAGACAGTTCAGTAGCCTTTTTTAGGACATTAATTGTTTCGGTAGATAATCCTGGTATTGGGCTTGGTATCAACTTGCTTAAACCGTGGCGTAAAGTTGCAGATAATTTTGCACTATCTACTCCCAATCTAGAAAAAACCCGCTGACCAGTTACAAAACTTAAGGAAGCAGCCAATAAATGTAAAGGTTCAACAGCTGGATGCTGCATTCTATTAGCGTAAGCGTAGGATTTTTCTAATACACGCCAAACTTCCTCACTTAGATGTTTTTCCACTGAAATCTCACCAGCACTCGATGATAGGGCTGGATACCAAGCATGTTCGCGATCCAGCCTGTACCAGGCATAACCAGCGAGAATTACTGACAACCAGAACAACTTGGCTCCAGGTTCAGGCGGAAAAAATACTGTCCACCTGGCTTCCTCAATAAAAGGCGCCGCGGCCACCAGTACAAAAATTATGAATAACAGCAAAGCTAAGATAATTGCAACCAAGGCTACTGCTCGATAAATTGCCAGGCGGAAGCGCCGAAAAATCAATTCCGGCAGACTATATTGATTTTGCCAAATAATATTAGTCACCATGATTTAATAAAAAATTACCACCAAGGCTAAAGGGAAAAGCAGTAACCAGGCAACTACTAGGGTCAGATACCAAAGGGCCGATAAAACCAGCCTAATAGATTTGATAATGAGCAAGAACAACCTCATGAAAAAACTTATGGCTCGTCCTTGCAGAGTGTAATCCTGATACATCGGCTTAAATAAATACTTGGCAAAAATACCCAAACTAACACGCGACCGCGTGGCAGAAAAACCTCGCCAGCATTTAAGGGCAACCAGCTTCAATCCGCCGGAATACCACCACCAGGGAAAACGAATTAAATCAAAGAGAAATTCAAAAATTAAGTCAGCTGTTTGTTTGATCGCCAAGGTCATAGTTTCTACTTATAGTATAGGCTAAATATAGCCCTTGACCAACCCAAGCAATACCGTTAGGGTGATAACAAAACAATCATTAAATATCAACAAAAACTGACGGAGGGATTGTGGTAACGTTCATTAACATATATAAACAACTCATATCTCTAACAATTTACCTAAAAAAGCTAATTGACCGCAAAGATGATTTAGCAAACACTGTGATAGATTTCATTGAACCAATTTTTGTAGTGCCAAAGGCTTGGCTGGGTAATTTGTTTGTTGATGCGGTCACACGTTCGATGGATCGCACTGAAAAAACTCGGGGTTGGATACGCCATAATGTTAATCGTTTCAATGATTTACTTGTTGGGCAAATACCAAACCTTCTTACTAGCTATCGCGTATATCTAGCTTATGATCTTTTAATAACCGGACCGTATGCACCTCTTGCTTATTACATTGACCTGCTTGTTCGCGCTATTATTACAGATTATCTCGACGGCATCTTAGCTAGACGATATAAAGCTATAACTCGCTGGGGCCAAGTGTATGACCCATTAGCTGATAAATTACTCGCTCTCTCAGCTATTATAGTTTTTTGGCCACACTTCTGGATTTGGAATGTAACCGCCTGCTTGGTATTAGAAAGTATATTGCTCCTCTTGGGTTTAACCGTCTATCTCTTCCCTGGCCTATCCAAGCCAAACCAATCCAAGGTTCAACTAGGCTCAAACAAAATTGGGCAGCTTAAATATAATGTACAAGGCATAGTTCTCTTACTTTTTGTTCTTAACAACTACACCTCGGGCAATTGGGTACTTATATTTGCAAATCTCTGTTCATTAGGAAGCATTTACTTCCACCTTAATCCAAAACTAAAAAATTTAAATTTAAAAAACCCTTAGCCATAAAGCTAAGGGTTTTATCATATAAACTCAAGGCACTACTATACCCTTACCTTGTGCCCCCAGATCATTGTCTATTTCCGTGGTAATAAATTTGGCGGTGGCAATCAAATCAGCCCCCGAAGAAGTATCGCGTGCTGTGGCAGTTGAAGTTTTTGTTAGCACTAATATTTTATTGGCATCAGTCGCCAAAGGGGTCACCGCCACTTCAAATGAAGCTTCTGGTTTAGCAAAACTAGCACCAGCACCAGCGGGTAAACGGTTTAACGTCCAGCGCACCTCGCGTGTATTGGGATTGAAAGTAATGGCGTTACCTGCCGCCACCGTGCTCTGGCCAGTAAAATTAACCTCGGCCGGTAAGGTAGTTGTCACTACAACATTTTCCACTTCATTTATGGTGTTAACTAACCGCCAGAAAATAACATAAGTAGTAGTTTGATTCACTTGAGGCGGTAGCGGCCCGGAACCAAGCTTTACCAAATCATCAGTATAATACCGACCATCAGCTTCCATAGTGAACCGTGTATTAATTTTACTGATAACCTCATTGGACTCGCTGTTGACTGCTTGTAATTTCTCTCCTACTAACTGACTAGCACCAGCTTCTACCTTAGCCATTAATGATGGTGCGGCCGTAATACCTGTAGGCAGTGCTGGCTGAACTGATATATACCACCGCACTGTTGTCCGACTACCTGGTTGCAATGAAGCCAAAAAAGGTAATGAATCCTTGGTCCAAGTTATAGTGCCAGCACCTTGATTCACCGAACCGCCAGAATCATCTCTTAGGGTAGCCCAATCAAGATATGAGGCATCCAGCTTAGCGACCAAAGTTATATCAGAAAATGGTGTTTCACTTTCATTGGCCAAGGTAACTTGGTAAGTAATTTGCTGGCCTAAATCAACCGCGCTTTTAAGGCTAACATCATTAGCTGTTAAATTAAGCGTTAAGTGTGTTTTTACTAAGTTAAGCTGATGTATTTTTTCTTCTTGAATTGTAACTTCATTATTATCATCTACAATACCAACGGCCACTCTAATATCCTGCGTTTCCTGACTTGATAGCTCAGTAAATCGCCCCTTAAATTCAACTTTAGCCTCAGCCAATGGCTCTAAATCAGGCAAAAACCAGGTATTATTTGCCCCAGGCATAGCTGTTAAGGTTGGCAGATCAAGTTCAAAACCACCCGGCACAGTCAAACGGATTACTAAACCAGTCAATGCTTGAGCGGAGCTATTGCGATAAGTGGCAGTCAAAGCTAAGTCTTCACCCACCGGCAATTGCGCCTGGCCAACTAATTCAAGATTTAAAACCGACGCCACAACTTCGGTGGCAAAATTTAACGTCCTGGCGTATTGGGCATTAATATTGCCAGGTTCATAAGTAATAATGGCAGTGAATTGCTTATTTTCTCCCACTTCACCAACTAGTAAACCACGAACTGAGATATTACCCGATTCCCGAGCATGAATCCGATTAAGCAACAGTCTCGTGCCTTCCTTATTCTCAGCTTCGGGTAGCGATCCTTCAAAAGTGAAACCCGCTGGGTAGCGCAAATTAATTTCTACATTATTTAAATCTACTCCCTGATCATTATGATAAGCAATGATATATTCGGCCACTTGTCCGGAAGGCGCCTGCTTGGGGCCAGTTAAAGTTAAGCTGATGGCTTCCTCACCAAATTTCCGATCATCACTGTTAAAAAAGAACAATACAGCCAAAGCTACTAAAAATAATAGGCCAAGAGTGGAAATAATAATAAGCCAAGCATGGCGCTTCCTGGCTGTTTTTAAATTAAGTGATAAATCATCTGATACTTTGCGGTCATAAAGCTTGGTAAAGGCTTTCTTAGCCTCCTTGCTCATATACTCTTTATCTGAGTCATCAGAATTTTCAGGCTCAATATAAAAATCTTTTACTTTTGATTCGTCTTTGGGCATAATTTTGGCTATAACTATAGAATACTACGCAATACCTTAATCGTATAGAGTTCTTGCCCGGAGTGACCTTGGACGTAATCTGTTAAAAAGGCTAAAACCGGGGCGGGTAAACCTTCAGTCTGGCTAACTCCCAGGCCAGCCGCTTTTATTAACCAAGCCAGGACTTCCGGCACTAAGACAGCGGTGGTATCCCCTGGCGGCAAGTGAGTCTGATGATAAAAACCATGACTGGTCCAGCTGAAAAAAACTGGCTCAGTTAATTCCCCGCGACAGTGCTCACAGTGCGTTAAAGTAATAGCTAAGCCGGTATATTTAAAAATCTCCACCAAATAATTAGCTAGCAACCAACGGGCCGCCGGACGCCATTCGTCTTCCTTGTGGGGTAACTGACTAAGGTCAATCAGGCACTGGCGCAGTAAATTTAACAATCTTGGTTCGCGCTCACCCACTCGCGTTAAAGCATCTGTTACCTCCAACAAGGCACTACCTAAAACCATAGTTGGTAAGTTAAACGGCGGCTTTAAATACGCTTGTAGTAAACTAGCTGAGGCTAAACGGTCACGCTGCCGACCACGCGCTACCATTAAATTAATTTCACTAAAGGGTACTAAGTGAGGGGAAAGTTTAGAGGAAACTTTCCGGCTGCCCGAGGCCACGGCCTCAACCTTACCGGCTGAATCAGTAAATAAGGTGTAAAGCCTATCGCCTTCTCGCCAAGGCTTCACATTCAGAATAAAACCATTTGTTATGTAAGTGGACACAAAAGATAATCAATCACTTCTTAAGAGTGATGCTTATTTTTATTTCGTTCAGTTCAATTTTGTGCTCTTGAGCTTGATCAGAAAATTCAATAGACTCTGCAATAACCGCGCGCTTCACCTCGGCTAACTGTTTTTCTATAGCACTCTTAAGCTGATCTGGTACTTGCACCACCAAGTTAACTTTATCTTTAATAGTGAGTTTAAGTTCTTTCCGTAAAGCATTAACCTGTCGCGTGAACTCTCGCACTAAGCCAAGAGATTTCAGCTCGTCATTCATTTGAGTATCAAGTTTTGTTTCTGTACCGTGTCTAACCTCCTGAACGTTAACTTCGTCAGCAATAATTGTTTTTATATCATCATCAAATGCCACGGTCGTGGTCAGACTGCCAAGAACCTGGCGAACTTTTAATCCAACAGCGGCGCGCTGCGCCAAGGCAATTTCAACTTCTTGGCGTGCTTTAGTCATATCATCCAATAGCTGTGCATCTTCAACAGATAATTTATTCTGCTTTAGCCATTCCTCAAGATGAACTGATTCAAATCCACCTCTGACGCGGCTGTAAACTTCATCAGCCACAAACGGTGTGAACGGTGCCAACAATATGGCTACTTGCCGTAAGACAAATCCTAAAGTCGTCCGCGCCAAACCGGCGTCCTTTCCTCCTGACTTAAAACGGTCGCGAGAACGGCGCACATACCAAGTGGAAAGTTCTGTGACAAAGTCTGCCAGCTTCCTACCTGCCTCAGTAATCTCATAATGCTCTAAGTGATCAGTAACCTCGTTTGTTGTTTGCTGTAGCAAGGCCAGCACCCATTTATCAAGCACATTATCGGACTTGGGGGCTATCCTGGAAGCTTCGGCCTTATCTTGATACAACTCATAAAATATCATAACGTTCATCAAAATAAGCAAAGTTTTCTTCACCACCTGGTCCACATCGTTCTCGTCAAAATTCTTAGGTTCACCCGGTTGATTGGCAATATAAAAATGCAATCTCAAGGCATCTGCCCCGTACTTGTTCATTATCTCCCATGGGTCCACAATGTTGCCTTTGGACTTGGACATTTTTTGCCCGTGCTTGTCATTGATATGCCCCAGGCAAATAACATTTTTATAAGGCGGGATTTCTTTTATCGCCCCGGCCTTTTTCAAAAGAGCGGCCACGGCTAAAAGTGTGTAGAACCAGCCACGGGTTTGATCAATAGCCTCGGAAATATAATCCGCCGGATAATGCTCTTTAAGCTGACTATTACTATCCTTAGCATGTGGATAACCCCACTGGGCAAAAGGCATACTACCGGAATCAAACCAACAATCCGCCACCTCCGGCACGCGCTTCATTTCGCCTTTGTCATCGCACTTTTTGCAGGACCAGCTTACCTCATCAATAAATGGCCGATGCATGTCAAAATCACCACTAGCCACTTGTTCCTGGCCACTAGTCTGGGCCAGGTCAACTAAACTCTCAATCACCACCTGGTGCTTGCACTTGTCGTTAGTACAGCGCCAAATAGGCAAAGGCGTACCCCAGTACCTTTCGCGGCTAATGGCCCAATCTTTAACTCCATCCAGCCACTCACCAAAACGGCCGTGTTTAATATGCTCTGGATACCAATTTATTTTGGCATTGGCTGCTTGAAGTTCATCCCTAAGCGCTGACATTTTTATAAACCATGATGGCTTGGCATAGTACAAAAGCGGGGTAGAACAACGCCAGCAAAATGGGTAATCGTGGGTGTATTCATGTGGTTCACCAAACAAACCGCTGAACCCTTTTTTCCCTTGCTCACTGAGATAATCAATAATCTCTTGTTCAATTTTCTTATCCTTCACAAACTTGCCTTGCCACTGCGGTACGTCTTTGGTGAAATTTCCAGCTTCATCAACTGTGTGGTATTTAGGCAAACCCTCTGCCGTGCCTAAATTAAAATCATCTTCGCCATACATAACCGCCGTATGCACCACGCCCGTACCCTCTGTAGTAGTCACAAAATCAGCCGCGTACACACGGTGCGACTTTTCGTTCTGCAATTGTTTGATATCAAACAGAGGTTCATATTCCAAACCGACTAAATCTTTACCCTTTAGATTCTCTTCCTCCTCAAGTGCTTGCCCCATAAAAACCCTACCTAAGTCAGATTTTGGAATTTTTTCAAATATTTCCCGCGAAAAAATAACGTATTCAGTTGACTTGTTTAGAATAGGGTCAACTGAGTTAACGAACTGTGCTTCAGGAAGAATTCGTGCTTTGGTATATTCAATGTTATTCCCCACTGTCAAAGCCACATTCCCCGGTAACGTCCACGGTGTCGTCGTCCACGACAAAATATAAGTATTCTCATCAATTTTGATTTTTGATTTTTGATTTTTGATTTTAAATTTAACATACACAGCCTTATCCGGAATGCTCTTGTACCCCAGCGCCACTTCGTGCGAAGACAGTGCTGTGCCGCAACGTGGACAGTGCGGCAACACTTTGTAATCCTGGTAGAGTAAGCCTGCCTTATCCACTTGCTTGAAAATCCACCATAAACTCTCCAGGTAATAATTCTCATAAGTTACATAGGGGTGTTCCAAGTCCAGCCAAAACCCCATTCGTTTGGTTAATTTTTCCCAATCTTCTTTATATTTCCAAACATCAGCCCGACATTTATTGTTAAACTCTTTTACCCCGTATTTTTCAATATCAGGTTTGCCTTTAAAACCAAGCTCCTTTTCCACCTGTAATTCCACCGGCAAGCCTTGGGTATCCCAGCCGGCTTTGCGCTCTACCCTGAACCCACGCATAGTCTTATAACGCGGAATAAGGTCCTTAAAAGCGCGGGCCAGCACATGATGAATCCCCGGGCGTCCATTGGCGGTCGGCGGTCCTT
>Ga0209211_10002412_pt1 | contig 32342 bp, 27 predicted proteins | sample RifGroA2_FD_183992 | JGI IMG/M metagenome (GOLD analysis project Ga0209211, IMG submission 183992) | Groundwater microbial communities from Rifle, Colorado, USA - Groundwater A2 (SPAdes) (version 2) | ecosystem: Environmental > Aquatic > Deep subsurface > Groundwater | place: Rifle, Colorado... | reverse complement strand
CATGGATATGCTGGTCGCGGCCGACACCTTTACGGTCGGCGCCTTGAGCGCGGTTTCAGTGACTCCGGCCTCGCTGGTCGCCGGAGCGGCGGGCAGCGCGACGGTGGCCTTCACCGCGGCCAACCCTGTCCCCGTTAACGGCGACGCGCAGGTGACGTTCCCGGCTGGATTTGATATCTCCGGCGCGGCCTATTCTTCCGGCAATGCCGGTTCCAGTGTTTCGGTGAACCTCCAGGTGATGACGATTAATTTAGGGACACAGGTTGCCGCCGGCGGATCGGTGTCGATCGTGGTCTCCGGTATTAAAAATCCGGTCGTGACGGGTTCTACAGGAACTTATGACATTGAGACGCAGGATGTCGCGGACGCGGCGATCGATCAGGGAACCGCCGCGGCCAATACTATTACGGCCGGGGCATTAACGGCGACGAACGTTCAGCCGGCGAGTTTGCAGGCCGGCCTGGCCGGTAACGTGACGGTCAGCTTCACCACGGCCAACCCGGTCCCGGCCAACGGCAAGATTTTAATCACTTTTGGCGGCGGGTTCACCTTTAACAGCGGCGCGGCGACAACGGCCAGTTCCTCTTCGATGAACGGCACCTTCGCGGTCGGGATCGTCGGACAGACACTGACGTTGACCCGTTCCGCCGGCGCGGCGCAGAACGCGGGTGAAGCTGAAACCATTGCCTTGACGAATATCAAGAACCCCGAGATCAGTGGGACGACCGGGACCTACGCGATAAAGACTACGACAAACAGTGATGTGGATATCGACCAGGATACGGCGGTCACGGCGGATACGATCAGCGCCAGCACCCTGGCCGGTACCAACGTCGCGCCGGCGAGCTTGCAGGTCAGCGCGACCGGAAACGTGGTGGTTACTTTCACAACGTCCAACCCCGTCCCCGCCAACGGCAAGATCAAGATTACGTTCCCCAACAGCCTGGGCGCCGGGTTTATTATCTCCGGTGTCGGCGCGAGCGACGCCTCCAGCACGGATATCAGCGGGACGGAGTGGGCCACGGTGAGCGGCCAGACGCTGACGATCACCCGCAGCGGCGGATCGATCCTGGCGGCGGGCAGTCTGGTCAATGATTTAACGATCGCGAACGTCAAGAACCCGGATGTCGTCGGGAGCACGGGAACGTACGCGATCCAGACGACGGATTCGGGAGACGTGGTGATCGATGAAGACACGGCGGTCACGGCGGATACGACCACGGCGGGCGCGTTAACGGGAACGAACATTCAGCCGGATTTGTTGACGGCGGGTGTCACCGGCAATGTAACGGTGACATTTATTCTTGAACACGTTTTGCCGGCCAACGGCAAGATCCTCGTGACTTTCCCGGCGGGATTCAGTTTAACGGGCGTCCAGTCTGCGGACGTTTCCAGCGCTTCCGATATCAGCGGTGGGTTGACCGCCAGTGTGAGCGGCCAGGTTGTCACGGTCAGCCGTAACGGCGCGGGCAGTGTGATCAACGCCGGGACAACGATCGACGATCTTGTGATCGCCAATGTCCGCAATCCGATCGTCAGCGGCTCCGGCGGCACATATACGATTGCCACGGCGAATTCCGGCGCGCTGGTCATTGACCAGAACACGTCGGTGGCGGCGGATACCTTTGTGGCCGGGAATTTAAGCGCGACCAACGTCCAGCCGGCGAGCCTCGTCGCGGGGGCCGCGGGTAATGCGACGGTGACATTTACGACACAAAGCGCTATTCCCGCGGATGGATATATTGAGGTAACATTTGGCGGCGGATTTAATGTTGCGGGCGTGACCGGCGCTTCCAGCGCGGCGAATATTAATGGCGGGTTAACCACCAGTATCAGCGGTCAGACGGTGCGCGTCACCCGCAACGGGGCGGGCAGTAACGTCGCCGCCAGCGCCACAGTTAATGATCTGGTGATCGCGGGTGTCAAGAACCCCGTGGTCACGGGCACGACCGGAACTTATTCGATCGGGACGTATTACGCGGCGGGAGTAGTTATTGACGATGATACGAACGTAACGGCGGATACGATCACCGTGGGCGCTTTGAGCGCGGCCAACGTCCAGCCAGCCAGTTTAGTGGCCGGCGTGGTGGGTAACGCGACGGTGACATTTACGATGGCCAACCCGGTTCCGGCGGACGGAAAAATTTTGGTGACCTTCGGCAGTGGATTTGACATTACGGGCGTGGCCGCCAACGGCGCCACGAGCGCTTTGGATATCAACGGAACACTCACGGTCAGCCGCAACGGACAGATTTTGACGATTACCCGCTCTGGCGGCGCGGCCACCGCGGTGGCCGCCGGGTCTGTTATCGATGACTTGGTGATTGCGGGGGTAAAAAATCCCGTGGTCACAGGAAGCACGGGGACATATTCGATCAAGACGACGACTTCGGCGGACGTGGATATTGATCAAAATTTGAGCGTGGCCGCGGATACGATTACGGTCGGAGCGTTGACATCGACCAATGTTCAGCCGGCCAGCCTTGTGGCCGGCGCCAGCGGCAACGTGACGGTTTCCTTTACAACAGCTAACCCGATCCCGACCGGCGCGAAGATTTTGGTGACGTTCCCGTCCGGATTCGCGTTCAATAACGGCGGTTCAACAACAGCGACGTCGGGAAGCATGGATGGAACTTTGGCGGTCGGCGTCAGTGGCCAGATATTAACTTTGACCCGCGGCGGCGGCACTTCGCAACCCCCCGCGGCGGAAACGATCACGTTAACGAATGTTCGTAATCCTCAAGTGAGCGGCTCGACGGGCGTCTATCAACTCAAGACGACGACTTCCGCGGATGTGGATATCGATGAAAACGCGGGCGTCAGCGCCGATACGATCACGGTGGGAGCTTTGACTTCGGTGAGTGTGACGCACGCGAGCCTGATCGCGACCCAGACATCGGCCGCGACGATCAATTTCACGACGGCGAATCCGATCGCCGCCGGCGGCAAGGTGGTGGTGACCTTTGACAGTGACTTTAATATCAGTACGCCGACCTTTACCAGCGGTAACAGCGGTTCGACGGTGAGCGCTTCTTCAAATGTGCTCACGATCACTTTAGGGACAGCCGTTAACGCCAGTACAGCCGTCAGTTTGGTCATCGACGGTATTATCAACCCTGCGGTTCCCCAGACGGTCGATGCCTACGCCCTTACAACAAAGACAGCCGCCGATGTCAATATCGATACGGGTTCCGCCACCGGCAACGCGGTTGTGGCGAGTCTTTCCTTCACCTCTCCGACGGGCGCCTCAAGCTGGCCGGTCGGAAAAGTCCAGACCGTGACCTGGAGTGTGACGGGGACGGTTGTGACGGTGGACCTTTCGTACGCGGTGGAGACGGATTCTTATGCCGCCTGGACATCGGTTGTGGCCGATTGTTCCACGGCGTCCGGCCAGACCTGCGCGTCCAACAGCTACACCTGGACGGTACCCAATATCGTGCCGAGCCCGCAGAGCGACCGGGACATTTTGACCAAATTGAAAGTGTCGGATTCCGACGCCGGCCATCCCGCGGCCTCGGGTGTGTCCAGCGCCTTTACCGTCAAATATCACGCGATCACCTGGAGGATCCTCGACGCCAACGGCAATCCGGTGGCAAACCTTTGCGTTGATGAAGGGGCAACCGCCAATCCCCCGAAGGCCGCGTGGAGCGCCGGGACGGCCGGGACTTGTTCTGACGGGACCTTTAGCGGAAATAATACCATCCGTTATTATCCGGACAACTCCGACATCGGGAAAGAAACGTACACGACATTGTTTGACCGTCTGGAGGCCGGCACGACGTATTCCACTTCTAACAGCGCCTGGATCGCCGACATGGACAAGATCATCCCCTTGACCATGGACACGGCGGCCACGGCGACCCTGACATATGAGACGCAGATTAACGCGGTCTATAACGCGACGAATGATTCCATCGACATCTCTTCCTGGTTGATCAAGAAGGGTGTCCTGGTGAGCGATATTAGAACGGACCCGACAGCGGCGATCAGCGTGAACGTCTATGATGTCGCCGGCAACCAGTTGAACGCTTCCGACCTTGGGACGGGGAACCTGCCGAACTTGCAGGGCATATTCAGCGGGGTTTCCTATGATCCGGCGGCAGGGCTTGACCCGAGCCAGACGTATACGCTCAAAGCGAGCATTACGTACAACGGCAAGCAATACACGTCGGTGAGCGGCTTTGTTTCCCCGAGCGTCTTCGCCTACGAGGCGAAAATCGGAGCGATTTACAACACCACGAACGATTCCATCATGGCGAATATCTGGCTGGAACGCAGTGGGACAACCGTGACGGACCCGGGAGATTTGACCTTCAAGGTACTCAACGGCGCCGGGACGGAACTTTCGAACCAGCCTTTTGACGGATATGATACGACATCAGATACGATAAAAGACGCCAAGTTAATGGGCGGCGTTTACACCAATATTGAATATGATCCCGTGCTGGGTCTAAGTTCCACGGAAATTTATACGATCAAGGCGGACATCGTCTACCGCGGCAGGACGTATAACGCGGTCGCCTCTTTCGCCAAGGGCGAGCTGGGGACGATTGGATCCGACGTCCAGTCGGTGCTGCAAAGCCAGGCCGCATTGCCGGGGACGGTTTCCACCGCGGTTTCGGCGGCGGTCAGCAGCGATATGACGACACAGTTGGGAAGCCAGACCACGACATTGCAGGGAAGCATGACGACCCAGACCACGGCGCTGCAGGGGAATATTGCCAATCAAACAACAACTTTGACGAACCAGATCGGTTCGGTGGGCGCGAATGTGACCGCTCTACCGACGACGGTTTCCAGCGCGGTGACCACGGCGGTGACGGCAGATATGACCACGCAATTGGCCAAAGGTGTCCAGGCCGAATTATTGACCCGGCCCGCGGATGTGGCCACGGGCGCGACCATTCCGATCCGTTTCCGTACCGCTTCGGGATTGTCCCCGAAGATCACGGTTTATGATCCCAACGGGACGCCCCGCGTCAGCGCCGAGGCGATGAAAGAGATCAGCACGACCGGCATTTATGAATACAAGCTCACGCTTAATACCGCCTGGGGCCTGGGCGACTTCACGGTGCTGGTGACCGAAAGCACCCGCGGCTCGACGGACAGCCTGATCCTGCACGTTGGTTTAGGCGGGTTAGACGAGATCTATTCCAAGGTCAGCAGCTCAATCACCACCAGCAGCAGCGACGCGACGCTGGATGATATCTTCGCGGGCGTCACCACGGTCCAGACCAATACCACGGGGCTGAATAATGACATCACCGCTTTGTTAATTCGCTTGGGGAAATCGACGGACAGCGAGGCGGCCAATACGTTATTCGGCAAGATTGCCGCGATCGATACTTCGACCAACAATGAAGAGGCGATCCTCGCCGGGGTTGATGATATTAAAAATTATGTGGACACGCTGGAAGGTTCGCTTGGCTCCAGCGCGGATTCCATGAGCAGTGAAACGATCTTCGGACGCCTGGCGGAGATGGAAGATATGATGAAGGATTTGGGCGCGGGCTCGAAAGAAGTTGAAGATGCCAAGACCAAGGCGAAGAATCTGGCGAGGCTGATGGAGGAGATCAGGGTGGATCTGTCCAAGGGGAATATGGCGGAAGCGAGCGCGAAACTGGCGGCGTTAGGCCAGGGGTTGACCGCCTTGAATAATGATTTGAGCGGGCTGCCGGCGACCGCGGGCGAGGCGTCGGTGGGTAACGCCTTTGAAGATCTTAAAGAGATGGCTGCCGGCGGCGGGTTGGAAGGACTGGTCCCGCTCTTAGAAGAGATCAGGCAAAGCCGCGAGGCCTTTAACCCGGGAAATATGACCACGATGCGCAACACCGTCGAGGAACTGAAGTCTCTCATGACCGAGGTCAGGTCGCTGCTGGATCAGGAAGTCAACAAGCCGGTCGTCCACGGCTGGCTGGAGGAAGAGACGGAGTAAACCAGAAGTGAAGTAAGAAGTAAGAAGCCCGCCAAATTTTGAAAAATTTGGCGAGGTCTCGCCACGCAGAGGCGTGGCGGATAAGAAGGCGGAGTCGTAAGCCCAAACAGCTTACGGCTTTTGTTTTTGGGAATCCGTGGTATACTTTTTACAGGCAAAATTTAATATGGAATTGGAGGACAGGCGATGGAGATCAAGGTCGTTTTTGAGAAAGACGAGGATGGAATGTATGTCGTGACATGCCCGTCCCTGCCCGGATGTGTTTCCCAAGGCAGAACGGAGAAAGAGGCGTTGAAAAACATAAGAGAGGCCATCAGGCTTCACGTAAAGTGTCTTGCCGAAGACGGGCTACCTTTATCAAGACCCAAGGGCGCAAAAGAGAGGCTGATTGAGGTAATGGTATGAGCAGATTGCCCTGAGAAATTCTACGAATTTCTCAGGACTAGTCCTGGGCAATCTTTCAGATTGACCAGGGCCGGTCGTTTCCGGCAAGGAACTGATTAAGGCTTTGCTGAAGATCGGTTATTACGTCCGTGATCAGGAAGGCAGTCATATCCATTTGAGACATCCGCAGAGGTCGCCGCTGACCGTACCGAACCACAGAGAAATAGCGCGGGGCACTTTAAGAACCATTATCAGGGATTCGGGATTGTCGTTGAAAGAGTTTAATGACTTTCTTCATCGGTAAAACCTTAAACATCGGCGAACGAAAGGGGGACAGAAAGGGGGACACGATACTTAATTCGAATTAAGTATCGTGTCCCCCTTTTTGTTCCCCTTTTTGTTTGCACGTAGGGTTAGGGGGCTTGGATGAAATTTATTCGAGCGTGAGCGGTTTGAGCGCGGGCAGCAGCCGCAGCGCCGGTGTCAGTCTGGATACAATTTACGCGGGGGTCACGACCATTCAGAACAATACCATCGGGTTGAACACGGATATCACGGCGTTGTTGACCCGGTTGGGAAAAACAACGGACAGCGAGGCGGCCAATACGTTATTCGGCAAGATTGCCGCGATCGATACCTCGACCAACAATGAAGAGGCGATCCTCGCCGGGGTTGATGATATTAAAAATTATGTGGACACGCTGGAAGGTTCGCTGGGGTCCAGCGCGGATCCCATGAGCGCGGAAACGATCTTCGGCCGGCTGGCGGAGATGGAAGATATGATGAAGGACATGGGCGCGGGTTCGAAAGAAGTTGAAGATGCCAAGACCAAGGCGAAGAACCTGGCGAGGCTGATGGAGGAGATCAGGGTGGATCTGTCCAAGGGAAATATGGCGGAAGCGAGCGCGAAACTGGCGGCGTTAGGCCAGGGGTTGACCGCCTTGAATAATGATTTGAGCGGGTTGCCGGCGACAGCGGGCGAGGCGTCGGTGGGCAGCGCCTTCGAAGACCTCAAGACGATGGCGGCCGGCGGCGGGCTGGAAGGACTGGTCCCGCTTTTGGAAGAGATCAGGCAGAGCCGCGAGGCGTTCAATCCGGAAAACATGACCGTGATGCGCAACACGGTGGAGGAATTAAAGTCTTTAATGACCGAAGTCCGGTCACTGCTCGACCAGGAAGTCAACAAGCCCGTCGTGCATGGGTGGCTGGAAGAGGAGACTGAGTAAATGCCCCGTCCACTTCGGGGGTGGACGGGCGGCTGAAAACACAGGGTCAAGGGGCAGGGAACAAGGGTCAAGGAAAGAATCCATGACCCCTGACCCTTGTTCCTTGACCTTTAAATTGTTTACGGCTTTTGTTTTGTTACAGGCCAGAGGTTGACAAATGGTGTAATTACGTTATAATTACATTGGAGGTGGATAGAAAATGAAGGCAGCCATTATCCCTGTAGGTAATTCCAAAGGCATAAGAATACCAAAGTTTGTATTGGAGCAGTGTCACATCAAGAATGCCGTTGAGCTCGAGGTAAAGGGCTGCAACATCATCATCCGGCCGTCCCGCGGAGAACCTCGGGAGGGATGGGAAGAGGCTTTTGTTAAAATGGCCGAAGCCGGGGATGATCATATCCTGATGGATGATAACCTTGACCTGTTAATGGAAAATTGGGAATGGTCGTAAGGCAATATGATGTTTTTCTTGTTTCCCTTGATCCGGCCATGGGCCATGAGATCAAAAAGTCCCGTCCGTGCTGCATCATTTCACCGGATGAGATGAACCGACATATCGCGACGGTAATCATCGCGCCGATGACGACGCAATCCCATCCCTATCCAAGCCGTGTGGCAGTGGCATTCGCGCGAAAGGATGGCTGGGTCGTGTTGGATCAGATGCGCGCTGTGGATAAACGCCGGCTCATCAAGAAACTTGGCGCGCTCGACCGGGCCGTAACCGGGAAAATAAAAGCAGTTGTCAAAGAGATGCTGGTGGATTAGGCTGGCTGCCGAGTAGGCTCCCTGCGGGAGGAGGAAGAGACGGAAGATACAGGGTCAAGGAAAGAATCCATGACCCCTGACCCCTGACCCTTGTTCCTTGACCCTTAAATTGTTTACGGCTTTTGTTTTTGTTTGGTTGACAACATAATCTTCTGATGTATACTTTTATGTGTACACATAAAAAGGAGGGGCGAATGAAAGCCACCGTAAGAGAGCTTCGGGCATCCACAAGGGCGATTTTAAGCGCCGTCAGGCGGGGGGACACTGTCCTGGTAACCAGCCGGGGTAAAGCCTGCGCCAAAATTGTTCCGGTTTTTGAACGAAAAAGGAAACAGAACCATGATTCCCTGTTCGGCATCTGGAGAGACAACAGAGAGGTCAGGCCGGTCAAGAAATACATAGACAGGGTCCGGAAAGCCCGTTATGCTCGTTGACACCGACGTCCTCATCTGGTATTTGCGCGGGAACGGGAAAGCAAAAGACGTCTTGGATCACCCCCGCCATTTTGCCGTCAGTTGCGTAACGTACATGGAAATAGTGCAGGGCCTGCGCAATAAAGAAGAGTTAAAGTTGTGGAAATTTTTTTTAAAAGAACGGGGAGTGCAACATATTTTCGTTGATGAAAGAATTTCTTCAAAAGCGGTTTATTGGATGGAAGAATTTTTCTTGAGCCACAACTTGAGGATGGCCGACGCCTTGATCGCGGCCACGGCGGACAGTTGCGGCCTGGATTTATTGACGGGAAATTATGATGATTACAAATTCCTGCCGGGACTGGCCCTGAGGTCTTTCAAGGCCCGCTAACCGGGGGGGGCATGCCGATGACCGGTCGTGCGCAAGAAAAGGGGGACACGATACTGAATTCGAATCAAGTATCGTGTCCCCCTTGTGGTTTAGTGGACAGTGTGGCGTCGGACGTAATACGCGAAGGCGAGGGCTATTAAGGAAACAGCAAGTAACAGCCAGGTGGTCGTCATTTTTGTCCTCCTTTCAAAAGAATTAATCCACCCAAGAGAAATATTGCCGCGCAGATTAATCCCCAAAAACTGACAAGAAGCTTGTCCGGAAAACTTGTAAATACGTATATGCCGACAATGAGTTTGGAGATGTCCAGAAAATATTTTCCAAGGTTCGTCGTTTGATCCTCGGTGAGTTCCATGGTTTAAGTATATTGTATAATCTTCCCAAGTCAAATAATTTTCTCCCCTGAATTTTTGTGAATAAATAGATGCAATTGATTTTGAAGAGGCATATAATATGCTCAATAAAACAAGGCCGTCCCGCTTAGCTTCCAGGAAATTTGGCGGGGCGAGCCTCGCCATTTCCTTCAACAGGAAATGGGAAAATGGCGGGAGCCTACATGAAAAAGAATACTAATATTTCTATTATACTGCTGGCCTTGTTCACGGGATTTGCCGGATCGGCCGAGTGCGGCGTGGTCATCAAAGTGCGCGCGATCAACCCCCTGGATGAAGAAGCTCCGGTCACGATCCATTATCCTCTCCCCGGAGGGATCACGGCGGAGGATGTCATCGGCAAACGCGTCGCGCGCGGGAAAGGCCCCGCCCGGCCCGCGGATTTTCAGATCAACTTCGACGAAAGCGAAAAGGCCTATTTTGTCGATGACCAAATGACCCTTGCTCCCAAAGAGATCGTTGTCCTGGAGGTTGAGGCCAGAGACGTCTGGACAGTCCCGCAGAAAACCATTGATGATCTTAAAATCCAGGCGGAAACCCTCGTCAAGGCGCGGCCGCGGGGAGAAGGTGAGGAGGAATCCAGGCCCGACCCGGTCGCCGTGAAGTTGAAGGAAGAAATATTCCGGCAATTAGAACAGGTTGTTGAGGCGCAGAAAGCGGGCGGCATTACCCAGGCGGGTGTCCAGGGGCATATCGACGCGTATCAGAAAAACCGCGAGATCCTCCAGCAGGTCGGCATGGACCTGGCGATGTTACGCAATATAACGAACGCGCGAGAGATCCCGGAGGAGGGCGGAGAGTCCCGGTCCCCGCAGGGAGCAAACGAAATACAGACGCAGCCGCAAGCGCCGTCTCCGGTCGCGCGGGGCGCTGACGCCGTCACTGGGCCGGAACCTCAGAAAGAAACTGTTGCCGATAAATTGAAAAATTTGTTTAGATGGAAATGAGTTCGCGGGTAAATGGAAGTAAAAAAGAAAATATGTGCAGAAAGTCTAAGGATATCCGGAAACCCGATAATCCGGAACTGGGACATCCGGGAATCCGGATATCAGGAAGATTTCCCGGATACCCTGATTCCCGGATACCCCAGTCCCGGGTAACCAGATCTCCGGATTACCTTAGACCTTATGCCTTGTTTGTCTTTGGTCTTTGGTCTTTGGTCTTTGGACTGGCGTCCGCCGATGCCAGCGTCACGCTCAAAGTCTCCGCTTCCAACCCTTCGGAATTCCAGGAGCAGACCTTGACGGTCAAATCGTACCTGCCGAAAGGGATCCGTCCGGAGAATGTCCTTAACGCCGGGGGGCTGGAGATCGGTTACGACGTCAAGAAGGGACAATGTTACGTGCACAAGGGACTGGTCCTGCCGCCGAAAGGGAGCGCGAATTTTAACGTCGAGATCGACGACATCTGGCTTGTCAACGAGGAAGACCTGGGACGTCAGCGCGATTATGTCTACAAATTAAGAGACCAATTGTTGAAATCGGATTACGCCGAGACCGCCAGGGCCGTCGTTGGTGAAATCGAGGCCAGGATCCAGTCCGTCCTGGACAAACAGGAAGAGAACCTCATCGAGAAAGTCCCGTCCATCGAACATATCGGCGCTTATGAATTGAACCAGGAAACGATCGGGGAGATCAAGGAAGATATCGGCATTCTGGAAAGCATGGTCATGGCTCTTCTTAAAGGCGGGACCTCCGGCGGCGCCGCCGGAGGCAAGACAATCGGCCGCGGCAAATCGTTGCTGCAGTCCGGCAAAGAACCCATCGCCGGTAAAGGGAAATCGCCCGTGGGCGTTTTCGACGCGCCCCGGCAGGACATCGCTAAAGACGCCGGCGCCGTCACTCAACAATTTGGCAGCATGCGCGCCGGCAGTTGTCTTTCCCAGGAAGCGGTCAAGTACGCCAACATCAGAAATGTCTCCCTGGAAACGCCGGACAACGTTAAACTTTTCGTCACGGTCCAAAATCCTTCCGAAACGGAGCCCCAGACCCTCCCCGTGCGGTATTATCTTTCCGAAGACGTGAATGTCAACGACGTCGTCGATGCTGGCGGCCTGGACGTCGGTTTCGATTTCGAAAAATCCCTCTACTATGTTTATAAGGACAACGTCCTTTTGCGGCCGGCGGAGAAAAAGACCTTCGATATTGCGTTGCGCAATAAATGGTATCTCGACAAGTTTTATTTGTTTACGCTGAAGGTCCACGCGGAGAACGTGAGCCTGGCGCTGGAATCTCTCCATTTCGGGATGGTCCGGCAGAAGAATGAGGGGGTCCAGTCTCGTCTGGACCAATTGCTCCAGGCGCAACCCGCCGCCGAGTTGACGGAAGAGTATGTGGCCACGTTCCGCGCCGACCAGCAGACGTTGAATGATATCGAGGGAGAGATCCGCAAGCTTGAGGACATGCTGGTCAATTCAGGCGCGCTTGAGGTGATGACGCCCGAATCCAAAGAACGGCTTTGCGAAGAGGAGCGCGAGAAAAGGATCATCCTCGCGCAGAAAGGCGCCGAGGTCGTCAAGGAGTTCAAGATTGTGGCCTCGACGATGTTTAAGGGCAAATCCCCCAACCGCAGTACCACCTGGCAGTTGATTAGCGGGATCGTTATTTTCCTGGGGCTGATCAGCGGGTCTTTTTATTACGCGCAGATCAAAGAGCAAAAAAGCGTGATGCTGGACCCCTTGACGGGTGTTTTCTCCCGGGGCTATATCACGGAACGCTTCCGGGAAGAATTGAAGGTCGCCAGGAACACGAACACGAAGTGTTCTCTTCTGGTCATGGACATCGACAAGTTCAAGTCCATCAACGACACGTACGGCCACGCCGTCGGGGACACGATCCTCAAGGAATTTGTGATCGCGGTGCGCAAAGGCATCCGCGCGACGGACCTTGTGGGCCGCTTCGGCGGGGACGAGTTTTTGATCATCCTGCCGACCGGGGACAAGGAGCGCGCCTGCAAGATCGCCGAAGGTGTGGCCAGGATCGTTGAGAAAACCATTGTCAATATCAACCAGCAGATATTCCATGTTACCACCAGCATCGGCGTGGCCACGTTTCCGGATAACAGCGGGACCGCGGAAGATATGTTCAACAAGGCCGATGGCGCGCTGTATCAGATCAAACGCAAGGGCGGCAACGGCGTGGCGGCGGCGTAATTTTTACAGTGACCAGTTGTCAGTGTTCAGTGACCAGATATAATCGGCACTGACCACTGACCACTGACCACTGACCACTGATTATGTTCAACGTCGTTCTCCTGGACCAGGCGCACGTGATTTTTGACGGGAAGGCCAAAAGCGTCATCCTCCCCGGCGATGAGGGGGAATTTGAAGTGCTGGATTTTCACAAGTCGGTTGTGAGCGCTTTGAAGCGCGGGGAGATCGTCATCGATAACATGGGCTTCCCCATCGCGCGGGGGATTGTGCGTTTTCAGAAGGATCAGCTGATCGCGCTGGTGGAACTATAAATTATGAGAAATCTCGTCATCCTGTTTGTCATGTTTTTCACGATCCTGGGGCCCTTGTTCGTGATCACGGCCGTCGGTTTTAATTCCATCAACGCCCTGGGGCGGCACCCGTCGGCGGCCGCGAAGATATTGCCGGTTATGCTGATCCGCCTTGCCTTGGCCGGGGCATCAGGCATCGGCGCCTTGCTGGTGTTGCTTCGCGTATTCGGGACAAATAGTTGATAGGTGATAGGTGATAGGTGAAACCTACCACCTATTACCTTATACATGGAATCAGTGAAATGCGAAACCTTGTCATTGTTTTTGTTATGATCCTGACCATTGTGGGTCCGTCGATCGTTATCGCGGTCCTGGGGTTCGCTTCCATCCGCGCTTTGGGACGTAATCCCTCGGCGACCCCGAAGGTTTTGCCCGCGATGATCATCGCCCTTGTGTTCGCGGAGGCGGTGGCCATCATCGCGTTGTTGGTGTTGTTTCATATATTCGGGACGACGGAATGATTCAAGGGTCAAGGGGCAAGGAACAAGGGTCAAGGAACAAAAAACCTTGACCCCTGACCCTTGCTAGTTGCCCCCGACATTTGGGAGAATTTAATATGCTGATTATTTTCATCATTATTAATCTGGTCACATTCCTCGCGATGGTTCTGGTTTTCCGCCGGGTCATGATCTCTTCTTCTTATGAAGAGACCAGCCGGCTCCAGGCGCTTAACCTGGAGAACGCGCAGAAAGCCGTCGAGCTTGAGCAAAAGATCGAAGAAGCCGAGAAGCATTACAAGGAAAAGCTGGTCCGGGCCGAGGATGAGATCAAGAAAATGAAAGAAAGGGTCATCAAAGAAACGGAAGCGGCTAAAGAACAGATGCTGGCAAAAGCCAAGGAAGAAAGAGACCGGCTCATCGATCAGGCCATCAATGCCAAGGAAAAACTGCGTGAGGATATTGAAGCCGGGTTGGTGGAAAAGAGCCTGGAGTTCTCCCGCCGTATTGTCGCGGAAATTTTGAACAACGAGCATCAAAAATTGGTCTATGACGCGTTTTTGAAAGAAATACTCGAGGCCATGGAGAAAATGGACCTCGCCACGCTCAAGGGCACTGGAATAAAGCAATGCCGCGTCCAGAGCTCTCACGCCCTGGATCCCCGTCAGAGAGAAGAATTGATCAAGATCCTGTCGGAAAGGATCGGGGAGGAAGTTTCACTGGAAGAGACGACCGACAAGGGGCTCATCGCGGGAATTGTCGTTCAGATCGGCAGTTTTCGGATCGACGGCAGTCTGGCGGCCAAATTTCGCGAGGCGGCGGAACACATTCGGCATGGGGGATAAAAATTGAATTCAAACACAATGTGGGGTCAAGGGTCAAGGAATAAAAACCTTGACCCCTGACCCTTGCTGGTTGCCCTTAACATTGATTTTTTGATTTAATATATGCAAACAATCCAAATACAAGAAGTCGGCCGCATCAAGGAGATCAGGAAGAGCATCGCGAAAATCACGGGGTTGACGCGGTGCATGATCGGGCAGCTGGTCCATTTTAACGACAACGCCAAGGGGATCGTTGTCGGGTTCAATTCCGGCGAGGTCGTCACGTTTCTTCTCGGAAGGATCGAAGAGATCCGGGTTGGCGACCCCGCTTACAGCAGCATGGAACCGTTTACGGTCCCGGCGGGCGAGGCGTTTTTGGGGCGTATCGTCAACGCCCTGGCGGAGCCGATGGACGGGAGGGGATCTATTCAGTGTTCAGTGTTCAGGGATCAGGGATCAGAAAAGAAAGAACTGATCACTGACCACCGACCACTGACCACTGATCGATATCCCGTCTTCCGCAAAGCCCCGGGTGTCCTTGAACGTGTTCCTTTGAGCAGAACATTTGAAACGGGAATTTTGACCATTGACGCCACCATCCCCATCGGCAAGGGCCAGCGCGAACTGATCATCGGCGACCGCTTGACGGGAAAGACAAGCATCTGCACGGACGCGATTCTTAACCAGAGGGGCAAGGACGTCATCTGCATTTATTGTTGTATAGGCCGCACGTATTCATCCTTGCTGAAGATCGTTGAATTGTTCAAGGGGACAGGCGCGCTGGATTATACGATCGTGGTCGCGGCACACGCGGCGAGTTCCGGCGGCGAACAATATCTGACTCCCTATACGGCCTGCGCGCTGGGAGAATATTTTATGGACCACGGCCGGGACGTATTTGTCGTTTTTGACGACCTGACCAAGCACGCCTGGGCGTACCGGCAGTTGTCGCTGCTTCTGGAGCGCCCGCCGGGGCGCGACGCGTATCCGGGAGATATCTTTTATCTGCATTCGCAATTGATGGAACGCGCCGGCCAGTACAGCCCGGAATTCGGCGGCGGGTCGATGACGTTTTTCCCCGTCGTTGACACGTTGCAAGGGGATGTGACGGGGTATATCCCGTCGAACCTTGTTTCCATGACCGACGGGCAGATCTATATGAATACGTCTTTGTTCAACAGCGGGTTCAAGCCCGCCATCGACCTGGGGCTTTCGGTCTCCCGCGTGGGCAACAAGGTCCAGTGTCCGGCCGTCAAGGAATTAAGCGGGACACTGCGCCTGGAATACGTGCGCTATAACGAACTGCTCAAGATCACGCGGTTCAAGGCCAACGTCTCGGAAACGGTGAACCAGCGCCTGCGCGAAGGCGAGGCCCTCACGCAGTTTTTCCTGCAGATGAACAACGACCCTTATCCTCTGGAGATGGAGGTCATCCTTCTTTACGCGTTGCGGCGCAAGATCCTGACGGTCCTCGCCAAGGGAGAGATCGATTATTTCAAAAAAAATATTTACGCTTTTATGCGGGAAAAATTCCCGGATGTCATCCGGGACGTGGGGGACAAGAAAGAATTGACGCCGGAGTTGCGCCGCGGCCTGGATGACGCCCTCCTCGCCTTTTTCAAGGACAAAGGCATCGCGGTAAGGAACCTGGAGAGTTAAAATGCAATCGATCCAGAAGATCAAAGAAGAGATGTACCTTAACGTCGATATGGCGGAGCTGATGGAGGTCCTCAAGGGGATCGCCATCTCGGAATTCTGGGCTTTGGCCAAGAAGCAGGGCCGCTTCGCGCGGTTTATGAAGGCTTTTGACGGCTTTTTCGATATCGTGGATTTTCACCAGGTGCGGCATCCCATGGCCACGGGACAGGGCAAACTGGCCCTTCTTATGGTGACTTCCAACGAAGGGTTTATGGGGGGATTGAACACACGCGTGATCAACGCCGCTTTGGCCAACCCGGAAGCCGACGCGGCCGAATGGATCATTGTGGGAGAACAGGGGGCCAATCAACTGGCGGGCATGAACAAGCGGTTTAAAGCGTTTCCGGGGGTCGTCAGTGAAGAATGTTATGACGCCTCCGTTCAATTGCGCGATCATATCATGCAGGAAACCCGGAAAGGCGCTTTCGGGCGCCTGACCGTGTATTACCCCAAATCGGTTTCTTTCATGGTGCAGAGGGTGGAGGAAGTGAATATCTTGCCGTGCCGGGAATTGTTCCAGAAAAAAGGAAAAACATCCGCCATCGGACCTGGAGAGCTGATTATCGAATCGTCCCTGCAGAGCATGATCCAGTATCTGGTGGAAACTTGGATCGTGCAGAGGTTCTATGAAATTCTGGAAGACAGCAAGCTGGCCGAATTCTCCGCCCGGACCGTGCATCTGGAGGAAAGTTTTCAGCTCTTGCAGGAACGCGGGAAAGGCATACGGTTCCAGTATCTGCGCAGCTGGCATGAGTTGATCGACAAGGGGATGCGGGACATTTTTTCGGCGCAGAGCATACGCAGGAAAGCAAGAAAAGTCTTGAATATGAATGTGAGTGGTCAGTGATCAGTGGACAGTGGCCAGGAAAATCTGACCACTGAAAACTGACCTCTGACCACTAATGAATATGGACAAACCATCAAACAGCGCGGGCCGCATCATCGCCGTCGAAGGCCCGGTCGTCGACGTCCAGTTCGGACAGGGGCAGGATCTGCCCAACCTTTATGAGGCGATCGACACAAGGAATTTTAACGGGGAGAAGATCACCCTTGAGGTCGTCGAGCATTTGGAAAATAACGTCGCCCGGTGCGTCGCTTTGGGCACGACGCTCAACCTCCAGTATGACGCCCTCGCGGTCCCCCGCGGCGATACGGTGCGTGTCCCGACGGGCAATGAGATGTTCGGCCGGATCGTGAATGTTGTCGGTGAACCTATCGACCGGCAGGGCGAAATCCGTACCAGTGAGACCAGGCCGACCCGGCGCAGCATTTCCACCATCCGCATCAACCCCGACCGGCTGTTCGGGACGGAGCCGGAGATCCTGGAGACGGGCATCAAAATGCTGGATTTTTTCTTCCCGCTGGTCAAGGGCAGCAAGACCGGGATCCTGGGGGGGGCGGCTTTGGGAAAAAGCGTTTTGATCCTGGAGATGATCCATAACGTCGTCCAGGAACATAAGGGGGTTTGCGTTTTCGCGGGCGTGGGTGAACGTATCCGCGAGGGGAACGAGTTGTATTTTGAGCTCAAGAAGCAGAATATCGCGGACAAGGTCATGATGGCTTTCGGACAGATGGATGAACCGCCGGGCGCGCGCTTTGAGATCGCGATGACCGCGGTGACCCTGGCCGAGCATCTGCAGGACCAAAATAAAGATGTCCTGTTTTTTGTTGATAACGTGTACCGTTTCGTCCAGGCCGGCGCCGAGATATCGACCCTGCTGGGCCGTGTCCCGTCGGAAGCGGGATATCAGCCGACCCTGGCCTCGGAGGTGAGCGACTTCCAGGAACGGATCCGTTCCAGGGAAAGCGGTTCGATCACGGCCCTGGAGGCGCTTTATGTGCCGGCGGATGACTTGACCGACCCGGCGGTCGTGGCCATTTTCAGTTATCTGGACGCCATGCTGGTCCTTTCGCGCGAAAAAGTACAGTTGGGGCTTTATCCGGCCATCGATCCTTTGTTGTCTTCAAGCAGTAATCTGGACCGGGCCGTCGTCGGCAAAGAGCATTTTGACATCGCGCAGGAATGTCTGAAGGTGCTCACGAAATATGAGGAATTAAGACGCATCGTCGCCGTTATCGGCGTGGAAGAATTGTCCAAGGCGGACCGCGTCCTTTACGAGCGCGCGCGTAAACTGCTCAATTTTTTAACACAGCCGTTTTTTACGGCGGAAACGTATACCGGCAAAAAGGGGCAATATGTCGCTTTACGGGAAACGCTTGGCGGCTGCCAGAAGATCATCGAGGGCCGGGCGGACACGACGCCGGAAGAACAGTTCTATCTGATCGGGGATTATCCGGAACAATGATCTCGTATCTCGTATTTCGTCGTTCGTATCTCGTGCGAGTTTGCGAGATACGAAATACGAGCGACGAGATACGAAGGGAGTAAAGCATGTCAGTCAGGATCGGCGAAATACTGGTTGAAAAGCAGCTCATCACCGAGGAGCAGTTGACCCGGGCGGTGGCGGAACATCAAAAGAGCAAGGAGTTCCTCGGCCAGACGCTCATCCGTTTGGGCTTTATCAGCGAGGAAAAACTCCTGAAGGTCCTGGCCGGGCAGCAGGGCATCACCTTCCTGAACTTGAAGGACGTCAAATTCGACGACGAGATCATCAAAAAGATGCCGGCCAAGTTCGCCTGGCATTACAAGATCATGCCCATTACCCTCAAGGGCAACGTGCTGACCGTGGCCATGTCCAACCCCTTTGACATGTGGTCTGTCGATGACCTCGAGACAAATTTGGGATATCGCGTCGAAACGGTCCTGGCTTTGTCATCGGATATCATCGAGGCCATCCGCAAATACTACGGGGTGGGCGCGGAGACCATCGAGCGCATCCTCGCCGAAACGCCGCAGGGGGAAAAGATCGCCGAGGCCGCCGCCAAGGAAAAGATCGAGGACCTGGAAAAATCCCCGGACGCGGCGTCGGTGGTCAGGCTGGTCAACCAGATCCTCCAGCAGGCCATCCATGGCAGGGCGACCGACATCCATTTTGAGCATTTCCGCAGTGAACTCCTTTTGCGTTACCGCGTCGACGGGATCCTTTACGACGCGCAGGTATCGGAGAACATGCGTTATCTTTACCCGGCCATCATCTCCCGCATCAAGGTCATGGCCAACCTCGATATCGTGGAGCGCCGGGTCCCCCAGGACGGCCGGGCGAAGGTCAAGATCGCCGAACAGGAATATGAATTGCGCGTTTCCGTTTTGCCCACACTTTCCGGCGAGAATGTGGTCATCCGTATCCTGCCGATGCTGATGCTTTTTAGCATGGCGGATCTGGGGATGCAGCCCGGGGAGCTGCAGATCTTGCAGCGCGTCCTGCAAAAGCCGCATGGGATCATCTTTGTGACAGGCCCGACCGGCAGCGGGAAAACGACGACGCTTTATACCTGCTTGAGCCGGCTCAACACGCGGGAACGCAAGATCATCACCATCGAAGACCCGGTTGAGTATGAATTAAGGGGGGTCTCGCAAATTCAGGTCAACCCGAAGATCAATTTGACGTTTGCCGGCGCGCTGCGCAGCATCCTGCGTCATGACCCGGATGTTATCATGGTCGGGGAGGTCCGGGACTTCGAAACGGCGAGCATCACCATCCAGACGGCCTTGACGGGGCACCTGGTATTTTCCACCCTCCATACCAACGACGCGGCCGGCGCCGCGACACGGTTGATCGATATGGGCATAGATCCGTTTTTGATCACCTCTTCCGTCGAGATGTTTGTGGCGCAAAGGTTGATCCGCAAGATCTGCGCGCAGTGCAAAGAGCCGTCGAAAACGCCGTTGGACAAATCGCAATTGGCCAACCTGCCCAAGGGAGTGGACCCCGGCAAACCTGTTTTCCGCGGCAAAGGATGCAGCGCCTGCAACAACACCGGGTATAAGGGGAGGACAGGGATTTACGAGCTTTTGGTGATGAATGAGACGATACGGGAAATGATCTTGCGCAAGGAATCTTCCGACAAAGTCGAGGCCAGGGCCGTCGAGTTGGGGATGAAGCCGATGGCCCAGGATGGGTGGGAGAAAGTTTTCGCGGGAATAACGACACCTGAAGAAGTGCAGAGGGTGACCCAGGTAGCTGAATAATTATGCCCACCTTTATTTATAAAGCTAAAAGAGGTCCGGAGAACCTCGAAACAGGTGAAGTGACCGCCGTCCATCCGGATGAGGCGGTCGCGAAGCTGGAGGCTATGGGGTTAAGCCCCATTACGATCGTTGAGAAAGAACCCGCCGTGACCAGGCCGGCCCCGTCGGGCGCGACGTCCGCGGACGCGCCGGCGCGTGCCGGTTCTCAAAGCCATTTGTTCAGCGCCCGGTTTGCCCGGGTCCGGACGAAAGATGTCGATACCTTCACCTGGCAGCTGGCCAGTCTGGTCAAGGCGAGCGTGCCCATACTGCGCGCGCTTTTTCTGATCTCCCAGCAGACCGACAACAGGGCGCTCAAGGCGGTTGTCGACGATCTGCATGACCAGGTCAAAGACGGCAAGACGCTCTCCGAGGGGATGCGCAAATACCCGCAGTTGTTCAATAATCTTTATTTGAGCATGATCAAATCCGGCGAACAGGGCGGCGTCCTCCATGAGGTTTTGTACCGGATCGCGGAATACCGCGAGAAAGAGCAAGTGGTTGTCCGGAAAATCCAGGCGGCCCTGGCTTACCCTGCGGTCATGGTCGTCGTCGGTGTCGGCACGGTCTTTGTCATGCTGACGGTCTTTATGCCCAAATTCATCGGTATTTTCGCGACGATGAAACAATCCCTGCCGGTCCCGACGAGGGTCCTGATCGGGACAAGCAACTTTTTGGCGAAGAACTGGGCCGGGTTCTTGATCGCCGCCGTTTTTATCGTAGTCATCTTCGGGAGGGTCAAACATTCCAGCCGGAAAAAATTTATGTTTGACATGATCAAGCTGCATATCCCGTTTATCCGTGAATTCATCCGCAACGCCGAGATCGCCAAATTCGCCAGGACGCTCGGGATCCTTTTGAAAAACGGTTTGTCCGTTTACGACAGCCTGGCCTTGGCCACGGACACGCTGGATAATGACGCGCTGCGTACTCAATTAAAGCAGGCCGGCCAGGATATCGTGCAGCAAGGGGCCACGTTGTCGTCAAGTCTTTCGAAGATCAAGGTGTTCCCCAGTTTTGCCGTCAATATGATCGCCGTCGGAGAAGAAAGCGGGAAGCTGGAGGAGTCCTTAAGCGGTATTGCCAGTTCTTATGAGAAGGAAGTGGAGCAGGCCATCGGTGTCATGACCTCGCTTCTGGAACCTTTGTTGATCCTTGTTATCGGCGGGGTGATCGGATTTATCGTTTTCGCTTTATTGCTGCCGATATTCAACATCGGCGCGATGGCGCGGTAAAAATTTAGACTGTTGACTATCGACCATGGACTATGGACCAAATGCTGAAATTAAAAAGGAGAATGAAATGCGACACAATATGAAACTTCAAATGCAACATCCCGAATATCAGGCAAAAAAGCAGAATTCTTTTAAAGTCTATGGTCGATGGTCTATGGTCTATAGTCTCAAGGGCTTTACACTCATCGAGCTCATGATCGTCGTCATTATCATCGCCGCTTTGGCCGCGATGGTCGTCCCCCGTCTGGGTTCGCGCTCCGAACAGGCCAAGGTCGCGGTCGCCGAGGCGGACATCGGGTCCAACATCGGCCTGGCCTTGAAGTTGTACAAACTGGATAACGGACGCTATCCGACGACATCGCAGGGGCTGAAGGCGCTTCTTTCCAAGTCCACTTCAAGCCCGGTCCCCGGCAACTGGAACGGACCATATCTCGAGCGGGACCCCCTGGACCCGTGGAAGAATACCTATCAGTACAAGAGCCCGGGGTCGCATAACGCGGACAGTTATGACCTTTATTCGTTAGGCACGGATGGCGTGGAAGGGAACGAGGATGACGTTAACAACTGGTAATGATCAGGGGTCAGGGGTCAGGGGTCAGGGGTCAGAAAAAAAACTGTACCCTGTACCCTGTACCCTGTACCCTGTAAGAGGTGTCACGCTTGTCGAAGTCCTCCTCGCTGTTGTAATTTTATCGGTTGGGTTAGTCGGAGTTTTACGGGCGTATGCCGCCTCGATCGGGGCGTTGGAGATCAGCCGGGAAATGGTCACTACGGTTGGATTGTTAAAAGAAAAAATGGCGGATGTTGAGCAGGCGATGATTGAGCAGGGCGGGGTTTCCGCGGGGAGCTCAAGCGGTCAATTTGAAGGGGAGTTTGAAGGTTATAACTGGGCATGGGAGGCCACAACCGGCGCGCAGGATGGTCTGTGCGAATTGGATCTTACCGTTTTTCCCCCAGGCGAGTCGGATGGTTCCCGGCAGATTTCGTTGGTTACCTATGCGCAAAATAGGAATTATAAGCAGGAATAAGGGTACAGGGTACAGGGTACAGGGTACAGAAAAAAAATCAAATCTGAACCCTGAACCCCGAACCCTGAACCCTGAACGGGGTTTCACTCTCATTGAGCTTTTGCTGGCAGCTTCCATCTTGAGCATAATCGCTCTGGCCATCCTGTCGACCTTCGGGGCGGGCATGCGGGCCTTTGAGCGCGTGCAATCTTTCGGGGGATTTCAGGCCGATGTCTTGTTGTTCCTGGAAGGGTTTGAGCGCGACGCGCGCAATACTTTCGCGTTTTCCGGGGTTAAATTTAAAGGGGATAGTCAAAGCATGAGCTTCGCGTCCATCGGCACGAAGCTTGATGAAGACGGCAACGCGTTTACCGTGCTTGAGGAAAGATCGTATGGTTTTGACAGCTCCCAAAAGGCGCTGGTCGAAAAGGAAGAAGATTTTGCCCCGGCAGTTTCCTCCGTCACTGAAGGGAGCGTCCGTACGCGACAGGTGGCCCCGATCAAGGCCGTCGCGTTCCAATATTATTCTTATCGCAAAGAGATTGAAGACGGGGAAGAAAAAATCGAATCCGGCTGGCAAGGGACGTGGACGGATGAGGAAACCATCCCCCGGGGGGTCAAGGTCGAGTTGACCTTTGAGGAAGGCGGCCAGGAAGTTTCCCTGGCGCGGACGGTTTTTATTCCTTCGGGCGGTGATATTGGCAGTGACGAGGAGGAAGAAGAGGAGCAGGGAGATGGCTCCGACGGATAAGGAGATGTTGGGGCGGCTTTCCTTTGTCAGGCTGCGCGCCCGGCGCGGGAGCATTTTGGTCGTCGTCTTGTGGGCTCTTTTTTTTCTGGGGGCGCTGGCCGTTTCCATTTACGCGCTCCTGGCTCCCCAGATCGGACTGGCGGGACGGTTGAGAGACAGGACGCGGCTTTATTATCTGGCCCAGGCGGGAGCGCAGAAAGCGGCGGCGGTGCTGGCCGGGGATGAAACGGAAGATGCCGACGGGTTCAATGATGTATGGGCCAACAGCGAAGAGGAGTTTAAGGACATGCGCCTGGGTGAAGACGGATATGTCAGCGTCAGTTATAAGTTTCTCGACGATGATGGCGCGGAAGAAACGCGTTATGGCCTGGTGGATGAAGCAGGCAAGATCAATATCAACACGGCGCCTTCCGAGGTCTTTAAGCGGTTTTTTGAATTGACGGCGCAGACGACTTCCCAGACGGCCGGCGATATCGCCGATTCAATATTGGATTGGGTGGATGAAGACAGCGACCCGCGCGAGGGCGGCGCCGAGGACGGTTACTATGAGGGGCTGGCGCAAGCTTACGCGTGCAAGGACGCGAAATTCCAGATACTGGAGGAATTATTGCTGGTCAAAGGGATGACACAGGACATTTTCGATAACGTCGGCGCGTATCTGACCGTTTATGGCGATGGCAAGGTGAATCTTAACACGGCCGGCGAATACGTTTTGGAGGCGTTGGGAATGGATGGTACGCTGGCGGATAAGGTCATCCGGCACCGTCGCGGCAATGACGGCCGGGAGGCGACATCCGACGACAATATTTTTGAGTCCGTGGAAACTGTGGCGGCGTCGTTAAGCGACGGCGTCGGTTTGTCCGCGGAGGAAACCGGGCAATTAAACACTATGATCGCTTCCGGCCTGGCGGGCGTGCGTTCGGATTATTTCAGCGGTGAGTCTCACGCCGGGTTGCGTTATGACGATGAAGAAGAAGCGAGGCTGACGACGAACATCTTTTTTGTCATGGACAGGGGAAAAAACATCCGGTATTGGCGCGAGCGATAAATGGATAACAAGATCACGACAAAATTGAAATTGCCCCAGGGCCGCAAACCGGCCGTTGTCGTGGAAATAGGCAACGACTGGTTGAAAGTGATGGAGGGCAACCCATCCGCCAAAGAAAGTTTCGTTACCAAGGCGAGCTTCAGAAAGCTTGTTGAGATCAAAGAACCGGTGACGGCCGCCCTGGTCAAGATTTTTAAGGACCTGAAGCTTGACACCCGCGGAGTTATCGCCTGCATCCCGCGGCATTTGGTCACCGTGAGGATCCTCGAATTTCCGTCGACAAACCCCAAAGACATCCGGGACATGGTCTCTCTGCAGGTCGGTAAACAAACCCCCTATTCAAGAGATGAAATCATCTTTACGTATAAAACGATCGGTGTGAACGCCGCGGGGTATACCCGGGTGATGCTGGTCATCGCCCGGCGCAACCTGGTCAACGCGCGCGTCGAGGTCTTGCAAAAAGCCGGGATCGAGGTCGGACAAGTCACCATGAGTTCCGAAGGCCTCGCCCACTGGTTCCACCTGGCGTATTGGGAAGAGACCTCGCCGGGGAAAGCCAAGGTTTACGACGACGTCAAACTCGATGACCAGGCGGTTATCTGTGTCGACATCGATTCAAATTATTCGGATTTTATCGTTTTGCGCAAGGGCAAGCTCGTGTACACGCGCAATTTTTTGATCGGGGCCAACCATCTTTTGGGGGACGACGCGGCCTGGCGGGACAAATTTGGCGAAGAGATTGTCCACTCCATGGGGCTTTACCAGAATGAAGAGAGAGACGCGAAGATCGTCCAGTTATTTTTGAGCGGGAGCGCGGCGCATATCCCTCAATTGACGGAGGCGCTGGGGGCGAAGGCGGGGGTGCCGGTTGTGATGACGGAACCGACCTATCAGGTCCATCTCTCCAAAGGGGTGGCATTGTTTGAAAAGGACGAGGGGCGTTTTGTTTCCCCGTGCCCTTTGATCGGGATGGCTTTGGACGCGGGGGCGCTGGAACTGGATCTGACCTCCAGCGAACTGCGCATCAAAAAACAGATGGAGGGCAGAAGAAAGCAGATCACCGTGACCGGCGTGCTTGTGCTTTCCATTATCATGATGTTATCGACTTTATTTTTCATCATTTTTTACGGGAAAAGCAGTTATTTGGCCGGGATCAAGAAATCCGTCGCCAATATCGAAAAAGACGCCCTGGGAGTCGAGCAAATGCGCTCCTCGATCAACCTGGTCAAGGGAAGACTGGATGCCAGGAAAAGCTCCATCAATATCCTCCATGAGATCAGCCGGCTGACGCCCAAGGAGATTTATTTCACGAATATCAACATTGAAGAGGACAAGCAGACCGTTTTGCAGGGGCGGGCCGCCGCGATGTCCAACGTTTTTGAGTTCGTGACGACCCTGGAGAATTCGCCTTATTTTGAGAACGTGCAGACGACGTACACGACGACCAAGAAGGAAAAAGATACCGAATACGCGAAGTTCGAGATCATATGCATGCATGAAAAAGACAGGGAAGACTTTGAGACCGACGCGCCTAAACCCGAACCAGGACCTCCGCAACCGCAAAGCGTAAAGGAATAAATGATCTGGGACAAACTTTCAGGGAAAGAAAAGATCGGATTAAGCATCGCGTTCGCTTTTCTGGCCGTCGCTTTTCTGGACCGGCTTTTAATCAGCCCCGTCCGGGCCAAATTTAACGCGCTCAACCAGCAGATCCGGATCGGCGAAAAGCAGCTGGGCAGTGACATGCGCAATATCAATCAGAAAGAATTCATCAGCGAAGAATACGAACAGTATCTTCCTTATGTCCGGCGCAGCGGCTCGGACGAGGAGGAAGTGGCGAAGATTCTGGGAGAAATCGAAGCCCTGGCGCGGAAATCGTCCGTTTATCTAGTCGACATGAAGCCGCGCAAGCCGCGGGACGTGGAGTTTTATAAAGAATATACGGTGGAGATTGAGGCGGAGGGTCACATGGAACCGCTGATGAGTTTTGTTTATCAGTTAAACACGTCTTCCCAGCTCTTGCGTATCGAGACCTTGCGTCTTAATTTGACGAAAGGCGGCACCAATGTGTTGAGCGTTTCAATGCTGATCACCAAAGTGCTGATTTTATGAAGAGGGTTCCGGGTTCCGGGTTCCGGGTTCCCCGGGACCCGGAAAATTTCAGAAAATTCCAGATTTCTTGTTGTGCTTATATAAATAGTTTGTTATATTAAAACCAATCTTGTCCCCTGTAAGACGTCCGGCGCAAGAATTGTAAACCATGTCGAAAGCGGCAAAGACAAGCATCTATATCCTCATTTTCCTCCTGGCCGGAGGCCTCGGGTTCGCCGGCTACGCCCTTCTTGAAAAACAAAAGATCGAACAACAGAAGATTTCCATCGAGCGTGAGTTGCAGGCCTCCCAGGACCGCGAGAAAAAAAGCCTGGGAGAAATGAAGGGCCTTAGGGACCGCGAGGAAAAAAGTCTGGGAGAAATGAAGGGCCTTAGGGACCAGATCGAGCAGGAAAAAGGGGAGAAGTCCAAATTTAAGAATATGATCGATGGCCTCGAGAAACGCATCGAGGAATTGTTGGCCCAGATCAGCGAAATCACGGGAGAACGGAACAAGTGGCAGGCACGGCTGGAAGAGATCAAGGAGGAGCGCGACGGGTTATTGGTCAAGCTTAAGGAAAAGCCGCAGGTCGTTTATGAAGAAAAGATTGTTTATAAAGAACGGGAGCCGGAGTCTGTTGAGCAACCAGGCGCCCCGGACCAGGAAGCCGGCAATAGTCCCGCCGATCCGGACGCGATGCCGGCAGCGGTCCCGCCTTCGGCGGTCCCGCTGGTAGCGGTCCCGCCGAAGGAGGCGGCCCCCGTTGTCTCCGTCGATGCGTCCAACGCGAATGAAAAATATGTGGCTCAACTTTTAAAGGAAAAAGTCGCCCTGGAAGTGGAGATCGACAAGCTTAAAGCCGACTTGTCCAGGTATTCTCTGGAAATTGTCGATTTAAAGCAGGTCAAAGAAAATTTGTCCATGGATTTGGACGCGACGCGGCAGGAAAAAGAAACGATCGCCGGTGACATGAAAGAGAAAGAGGAGATGATCAACAGGCTTTCTCTGGAGCTCGCCAGGGCAAGAAACGACAAGCAATTTGTCGCCCGGAAGGTGGACCAACTGACGCAAAAAAACAGCGAGTTACGCCAGGACCTTAAAAAGCTGGCTGAAGCCAAGATGGCTTTGGAAAGGTCGATTGTCCAGATAACCCAGGAAAAAGATGGTATGGGCCGCAAGCTCGAGCAGGCGGAAGCTGTTCTGCAGAATAAAATCGGTGAAATATGGGAGGTCAAGGACAGCCTGGACCGGTCATTTCAGGCGGTTCAAGACAAGCCCAGGGCGGCCAATGAGGTTGAGTTGTCTCCGATCGTCGTTAACGCGCAAGCGCCCGCGCCGGCCGCGAAACCCGGCCTTGAAGGAAAAGTCATGAGCGTCAACGAACAAAGTAATTTCGTTATCCTGGATATTGGCGAAAATCGCGGTCTGCGCGTGGGGGACACGCTGGGCGTTTACCGCGGTTCCGATTATATCGCGCGGCTTGAGGTCCTTCAGGTGCGTCCTGATATCGCGGCCGCCGACCTCAAGGAGCAGTCGGCCCGGATCAAAGTCGGCGATATTGTCAGATAGAAAAGACCCGACATTCTCCCGGGCACTACAAATTCTTATTCCTAACGTGAAAAATAAACCAAGCATTAACGATGTCGCCCGTCGGGCGAAAGTTTCCATCACCACCGTTTCGCGCGTCATCAATAATATCCTCACTGTTTCCGCGAAAAACCGCGTCCGCGTCGAAGAAGCCGTCGCCTATTACAAGTATCGCCCTAACATCAGCGCCCAGCGTCTCGCGCGCGGACTGAATAATTCCGTCGGGCTGGTCATGCCAAGTTACCCGGGCATTTTTCATTCTTTCTACGCCGTGGAGCTCATCCGCGGGGTAGGGCACGCCTGTGAAGTCCTGCGCATGGACCTGGTATTTCATATCACCAATGGCTCCAACCCCATCAATACCAACAATGTCGGCGGTGTTATTTTCGCCGATGTGATCGAGAACCGTAAACAAGTCGAAGGCGCGTTGGCTTCCGGCACCCCGTGCGTTGTCATCAACCACAAAATAGACGACCTGGACGTCGGTTATATCGCGGTCGACAATACGCTGGGAGGCCGGGCCGCCGCTGATTATCTGGTCAGCCTCGGGCACAAGAAAGTGGCGACGGTCACGGGAAACCTGACCACCCAGGCCGGCGCGCAGCGGCTCAAAGGCTTTGAAGAATTATTGGAGGAAAAAGGTGTCCCCTTGCCCAAAGAATACGTTTACCAGGGGGATTATTCCCGTCGTTGCGCCCGCGTCGCGGCGGAGCAATTCCTCAAATTACCAAATCCGCCGACGGCGATTTTCGCGGCCAGCGATGAAATGGCCCTGGAGGTCATGGCCGTTATCTTTGAAAAAGGCCTTAAGGTCCCGGGAGATATCTCGCTCGTCGGCTTTGATGACAACCCCGCCTGCCTGTTCGGCCCGGTGGCGCTCACCACCGTCAAACAGCCGCTTTTCCAAATGGCGGAAGGCGCCGTCAAGTATCTGCACACGGTTATCCACGGCGGCGGCACGGCCAGGAAGAAAACCATCCTTGCTCCGGAACTCGTTGTCCGCGAATCCTGCAGTTCTCCGAAGAAATAAAATTTTTTACGTAGCGGATAAACCACCTCAGCGATTAAACCTTTTGTGCCCAGATTCGTCCGCCAACTTTACAAAACAAACATGGCGAGACCTCGCCAAAATTCTCTAATTTTGGCGGGCCATCGCCGTCAATGCCAATTCTTCCGTTCACAATCGCCCCTCCCAAAGGAGGGGCTCCAGTTCACTTCAGAATCGGCATTGACCGGTAACCTTGAACTCGCGACCATTGAGGTTTAGCCATATTATCACCGAGCGAGTTCCGCAGCCCGAAGCTTTCTTTAGTGGAAATTCAGGAAAAGCTGAGGCGCGAGGACTGTTTGAGCGAATGATAATATGGTTAAACCTCTTCGCACATGATTTGCTTTGAGCGAATTCAAGCAGTAAGTTGACAAAGCGTTGGCCGAGTGCTAGATTTGAGTAATTATGAACAAACATTATGAGGTCATTGTGATCGGCGGGGGACACGCGGGGGTTGAGGCCGCGCTGGCGGCGAGCCGTATGGGGTGTTCAACGCTGATGACCACGCTATTTTTCGACACGGTCGGCCAGATGAGCTGCAACCCTGCCATCGGCGGCGTGGGCAAGGGCCAGCTCGTCAAGGAAATCGACGCCTTGGGCGGCGAGATGGGTCTGGCGGCGGACCGTACCGGCATCCAGTTCCGCCAGCTTAACGCGTCCAAGGGCCAGGCCGTGCGTTCCTCGCGCTGCCAATCCGACCGCAAGCAGTACAAGCTGTACATGCAAAACGTGGCGCGCCGGCAACAGAATCTCGAGGTGCTGGAAGACGAGGTCGATGAGCTGGTTGTTAAAAACGGCAAGGTTCGCGGGGTCAAAACTAAAACGCGTGGTGCGGTTTCCTGCGGCGCTGTCGTTATTGCTGCAGGAACGTTCTTAAAAGGCTGTATCCACGTCGGCAAGCAGATCACCCCCGGCGGACGTATCGGCGAGCCGAATTCGACACGGCTCGCGCAGAGCCTTGAAGAGTGCGGATTTCCCGTTATTTTGTTTAAAACCGGTACGCCGCCGCGGCTTGACGGGAAAACGATCGATTTTTCCCGGCTCGAACCGCAATATTCTGATGAACGTCCGGTGCCGTTTTCATTTCGCACGCCGTGCATTCCTCCAAGCCAGACTTTGATCCCCTGTCATATCACGCATACGAACGAGCAGACCCACGATATTATCCGGAATAATATGCATCTTTCACCGATGTATTCCGGCCAGATCCAGGCGACCGGAGTGCGGTATTGCCCGTCCATAGAAGACAAACTCAAGAAATTCGCCGACAAACAGCGTCACCAGATCTTTCTGGAACCCGAAGGCCTCGACACGGATGAATATTATCCCAACGGCATTTCGACCGGCCTTCCGGAGGAGGTGCAGGAACAATTCGTCCGCTCGATCCCCGGGCTGGAGAACGTCAAGATCAACCGTCCGGGATATTCCATCGAGCACGGCGTGGTCCCGCCCACGGAATTGACGCTTTCGCTGGAAACAAAAAAAGTCGGTAACTTGTTTTTGGCCGGCCAGATCAACGGGACGACCGGTTATGAGGAAGCCGGCGCGCAGGGGCTCATCGCCGGCATCAACGCCGCTTTGAAAGTTAAAGGGAAGGACCCTTTGATTTTGGGCCGTCACGAATCGTACATCGGCGTCTTGATCGACGATCTGACCACCAAAGGCACCGAAGAGCCATACCGGATGTTCACCTCCCGCGTTGAGTACAGATTGATCGTGCGCGAAGACAACGCGGACCGGCGCCTGGCCAGGTATGGATATGAACTGGGCTTATTAAGGGAAGAGGACTATCGCAAGGTCGAGCAAAAATATCAATGGATCGACAAAGAGATCGAGCACCTTAAAACTGTCCGGATTATGCCGGGAGCGGAACTGGACAAGGAACTGCAACGCCATAACAGCAGCCCTTTGAGGCAGCCGACATCTTTAAGCGACATCTTGAAACGTCCCGAAGTTACGTATGCCATGATCGCGCCCTACGACGGGCAACTGAAATCCGCCACGCGGGAAATTATCGATCAGGTCGAATATGAGATCAAATATGAAGGCTTTATCGCGCGCCAGCTCAAAGAGGTCGAACGCTTCCGTCATGTGGAGAACATCAGGATCCCCGCCGATATGGATTATGACGGGATCCAGGGGCTTTCCATCGAAATCCGTCAGAAACTCAAACAATTTTCTCCCGCGAATTTAGGGCAGGCGCACCGGATCTCCGGTGTCACCCCGGCCGCCATATCCATTTTGATGGTTTATCTGCGTAAAAAGAGCCTGGAACGTCAAAAAGCCGGGGCGCCGCGCCGGTCATAGAAGTTCGTTGACTTTTTTTTCACGACGGTGCTATAATCCCTGCAATCTCTGCACAACAACCAACGGAGGAATAAATCATGGGGATCAATACAGCCGAAAAAATCAAGATCGCCGGGGACATTACCGAACTGATCGGCAATACGCCGCTGGTGCGCTTGAACAAAGTGACCGAAGGCTGCGCCGCCGAGGTCGTCGCCAAACTCGAATTTTATAACCCGATGAGTTCCGTCAAGGACCGTATCGGGTTGGCCATGATCGAAGCCGCGGAGAAAGCGGGCAAGCTCAAGAAGGGCAAGACGATCATCCTGGAGCCCACGTCGGGCAACACGGGGATCGCGCTCGCGTTCGTCGCCGCGGTCAAAGGTTACAAGTTGACGCTGACGATGCCGGAGACGATGAGCCTGGAAAGACGATCTCTCTTGAAGGCTTTGGGAGCGAACCTGGTTTTGACCCCCGGTCCGGAAGGGATGAAAGGGGCGATCAAGAAAGCGAATGAACTCGCCGAATCCGATCCCGATTATTTCATTCCACAGCAATTCCAGAATCCGGCCAACCCGGAAATCCACCGCAAGACAACCGCCGAAGAAATCTGGAACGATACCGGCGGGAAAGTGGACATCCTGGTTTCCGGTATCGGCACCGGCGGGACCATTACCGGTGTCGCCGAGGTCATCAAGAAGCGCAAGCCCGGGTTCAAGGCGGTGGCCGTTGAACCCAAGGGTTCGCCGGTCCTCTCCGGCGGCGCTCCGGGGCCACACAAGATCCAGGGGATCGGGGCCGGGTTTGTGCCGGAGGTTTTAAATACGAAAATTATCGATGAGATCGTCCAGGTCGATAACGACCAGGCCATGGCGCATGCCAAGATGCTGATGCGGCAGGAAGGCATTGTGGCCGGGATTTCTTCCGGAGCGGCCCTGTGCGCGGCGTTGCAGGTCGCCCGTCGTCCGGAGAATAAAGGGAAAATGGTTGTCGTCGTGCTTCCCGACACAGGGGAGCGGTATTTGAGTACGGACTTGTTCGCGGAATTCAGAACGTAAATCGTCATCCTGAAAAAACGGCGAATCGCCGTGTTTTAAAGTATGTCTCGACGATACGGTCGGGACATTTTTCGACAAAGTTATGCGTTTTTGCGAATCTTCAAGCGCTCGATATTCTTGAGAGCTTGATCGAAA
>Ga0209211_10002411_pt1 | contig 32354 bp, 25 predicted proteins | sample RifGroA2_FD_183992 | JGI IMG/M metagenome (GOLD analysis project Ga0209211, IMG submission 183992) | Groundwater microbial communities from Rifle, Colorado, USA - Groundwater A2 (SPAdes) (version 2) | ecosystem: Environmental > Aquatic > Deep subsurface > Groundwater | place: Rifle, Colorado... | reverse complement strand
ATAATGGGACACCGTATCTTTTTAGTACCTTAGACGGAAAATGAGGTTAATAGTTTTCCATGTGATTCTTTTAACTTGATCAAGTTGTTTTGAACCGGGGGAACATCTTCTTTAGGCAAATCTTCACTATCTTTTAACTTCTTTTTATTATACTCTTCAAGTTTATCTTTCAGGCGATCTTCCATCTCTGGATCTCCAAAACCTGCTTCTTTAAATTTCTCAATTAATTTTTTGTTTTCTATATTCATCTCCAGGGATTTCAACCATTCCTCACGGGCCTTGGCCTTCATATTCATATTAATATAGACATCACCGAGATGTTCCATAATCACTGGATCATCAGGCATTAGCTTTGATGCCCTTTTCAGATGTTGAATAGCAAGGTCTATCAAACCCTTCTTATAATAAGCCCATCCAAGACTATCTACATAAGCGCCATTATCAGGTTTTATTTTCAATGCCCGCTCAACAAGAGAGATCGCCTCATCCAGGTTTATTCCATTATCAGCAAAACTATAACCAAGATAGTTTAAGGCATTCTCATGGTCAGGATCTATCTCTATAGTCATTCTCATCTCTGAGACCATATCTTCAAACCGTTCTAGTTTATCATAGACAATCCCGAGGTTAAAATGTAACTCAGGGTCATCAGGTACAGCTTCAATACCTGTAAGGTATATCTCTTCAGCCTTTTTGTAATCCCCACCCTGCGAATAGATTATTCCTATCATATAATAAGAATTAGGGCGTTTAGGGTCAATTGTAATGGCCTTTTTGAGAATTGATATGGCCTTTTCTTCCTCCCCTTTCCTTGCATATAAATATCCAAGATGGAGATGCGCATCTATATTTTCAGGGTCTAATGAGATGATATATTCATATTCCTTCCGGGCCTTATCTACGTCTTTAGTCTCTTCATATAAATATCCCAGATATTCATGCAACCTCAAATCTCTTGGTCTTGCAGCCACCAGTATCTTGAGTTTATCAATGGCCTTCTGATAATCTTTAGTCTCTTTATAAATCAGGGCTAACCTGAACAATATATCTAAATCCCTTGGATTTTGTATAAAGGCATTCTCCAACAGGTCTACAGCCTTATCATACTCCTTCATTTGAACATAAATCTGTGTGAGCTGAAAAAGTGCTTCATGACTAAATGGGTTAATATTTTTCAGAATGTATTTATATGTATCTTCTGCCATCTCAAAATTTTCTTCTTTAATATATGTAGCTGCAATCTTTAAATAGGCTGGTTCATAATTTGATCTTTTAGAAATAGCCTTATGGTAATTTTTCCTGGCCTTTTTTAGATCACCCTTATCAAAGTAGACATTCCCGAGATATGTATATCCAACAGGGTTTTCCGGATTAAGATCAATCCCTTTTTGAATAGATGCAATAGCCTCGTCATGTCTTTTCAGGTTTAATAAGGCAATCCCCCTGTTTAGATATGCCCTAATATTCCCTGCATCCAAGGACAATAACCGGTCATAAGTCTCAACTGACTTTTCATGATCTCCAAGGTTAAAATATATTTCAGCGAGAAGGAAGATAGCAGGAACTGGTCTTGGTGCGATTTCAATCAATTTGTTCATGGTTTCTACAGCCTTATTAAGTTGCCCCAGTTTTGCCTGGAGAGCTGCCACACGTGATAAAAGAAATAGTGAATTCCGGTCATGTGAAAGGGCCTGCTCATAGTTTTCGAGCGCCTTTTTTAATTCACCACCCTGTTCATGCAAAAAGCCGGCTAAAAAATTGTAATATGCTTCCGGAGGTAATATCTGTTCTCCATCCTCTTCAGTGGAGTCAGAAATAATATCCTGATGTCCGTTTGTGTCTTCAATAATTACATGCTTTGTTGAAGAACAAGCACCTGCTACAATTACAAAGATCAGAAGAATAATAAGTTTAAACATTTTTATCACTTTCCTTTTTCATATGTTCCCGCTATGTATTTTCAGTGTGCATCCTTTCAAGGTTTTCAAACCTTGTATACTTATCTATAAAAGCCAATTCTACTGTCCCAATAGGCCCATTTCTTTGTTTACCAATAACAATCTCTGCAACTCCTTTATTCTCTTCAGTCTGCTTATATACCTCTTCCCGAAATATGAACAAGATAACATCTGCATCCTGTTCAATGGCTCCGGATTCTCTCAGATCGGCAAGCATAGGCCGTTTGTCATGACGTGATTCAACAGCGCGGTTTAACTGTGACAGGGCAATAACAGGCACAGATAGTTCTTTTGCAAGGGCTTTTAGTGATCTTGAAATCTCTGATATCTCCTGTTCCCGTGTATCAGATCCACCTTTCCTGCGGTCACCCCGTCCGCTCATGAGCTGGAGGTAATCCACGATTATTAAACTCAATCCATGTTCTGCCTTAAGCCTTCTTGCCTTAGCCTTCATCTCAAGAACAGTGGTACCAGGTGTATCATCTATGAATATTGGCGCCTCAGATAAACGACCCGCAGCAGTAGTCAATCTTGGCCAGTCGGATTTACTTAAAAAACCAGACCGTAACTTGTGTGAATCTACCCTTGCCTCAGCACATAACATTCTCATAACAAGCTGTTCCTTTGCCATCTCAAGACTGAAAACAGCAACTGGAACTCTTTTCTCAATACTTGCGTGCTGTGCTATACAGAGGCACAAGGCGGTCTTCCCCATAGAGGGGCGACCTGCAACTATAATCAGGTCAGCGGGGTGAAGACCGGAGGTCAGCTCATCAAGTTTAACAAAACCTGTTGGGATCCCTGTGACCCGTTCTTTTCTTTCAGACAGTCTTTCAATTGCTTCAAAACTATCTTTAATAATATCCTTTATTGCTACAAACGAAGGCCTTATCTTTCTCTCGGCTATACTGAATATAGCATTCTCAGCCTGATCAAGGAGGTCTTCCACATCCTGTGAGTTTTCATATCCTGCTGTGATTATTTCCGTTGCAGTGTTAATCAAATTCCTTACAAGCGCCTTCTCACGGACAATCCTGGAATGATATTTAATATTTGCTGCTGTAGGTACTGTGTTGGCAAGTTGGGAGAGATACGATGCGCCCCCCACACTGTCTAATTCGTTTTTTTTATGTAAATATTCAGTTAGTGTAATAAGATCTATAGCATCATTTTTTTCACTGAGTTCAATCATTGCAAGAAATATCCTTCTGTGGGCCTCCTTATAAAAATCATTACTGTTCACTAATTCTATAGCCTTGTATATTGCATTGTTTTCAATGAGTACAGCCCCTAACACGGATTGTTCTGCCTCAATATTCTGTGGCGGCACTTTAAATGTGGTATCTTCCATATCAGTAGTAAATGCGCTCATTTAATTATTCCTGATTAATCATACTTCATTATCTTCTTATTTCCAGTCTTAATGTCAATTTCAGATGTATGTTTTTCCTTTTTGTTTCCCAGAATTATAACCTTTTCGATTTTATTTTTCTTTGCATAATTTATTGATGAATTTATATCATATAATCCTGTATCCATGATTACTCTATATCCTTTAGCCCTTAATTCCCTTACTAACTTAATACCTATCTTCTCATCTTCTTTTTTAACTACAACCAGATAATTAATATTATTGTCGATGAAGAAATCTCCCTGTTTCTCCATTGCCTTAATTATTGATTCTATATCAATCGCAAATCCGGTTGATGGACAATCGTATCCAAATTTCCCGATAAGATTATCGTATCTTCCTCCTGCGCCAACCGGATATGGAATCCCTGGGGTAAATATCTCAAAGAACAGACCTGTATAGTAATCAATCTCTCGTATATCACATAAATCAATAAGAATAGAATCCTTAAGTCCATACAGACATAATAAGGAATAAATCTTTCTCAAATTTTCTATTGCCTCTTTAGATAATTCGTTATTTGTGATATTCAGGGCTTTTATCAGGATCTCTTCTCCTCCAAAGAGGTTTGGCACCTCAAGAATATTATTTCTAACCTTTCCCTTGATACCTGTATTATTGAGGAGCGTCTTTATAAGGCCGGCATCTTTCCTGCTTATGGCGTCCTGTAATGAATGTTCAAATTCCATTGATATTGTTTCCTCTTTATATCTATTCAATGAAGATATTATACCATTCAGAAAACCTGCCTGGCCAATCACAATTTTAAAATCAGTTATACCAAAATCCTTTATCGCCTCTGATGCAACTGCTATCACCTCAGCATCAGCTTCAGGAGATTCAATCCCAACTAACTCACAACCAACCTGAAACATTTCCCTGTCTCTTCCGGCATGTGATTCTTCATATCTGAAGACATTACCATAATAACAAAGTCTTAATGGTTTGGGTTCATCTGTGAGGATACCTGCTACCATTCTTGCAATCTGCGGGGTTATATCAGGCCTAAGCAGCATCATTTTTCCGCTTTCTCTGTCTACAAACTTATAACTTTTCTCTGTTAAGCGACTACTGATCCCCGGTGAAAGGACATCGAAATACTCAAATACAGGTGTTAAGACTTCTTTATAACCCCATTTAAAGAATGTAGAAAGGATTTTTTCCTGTGCGTGTCTTCTGAGAAAAGCATCTTCAGGAAGATGGGTTGCCATCCCGCTTGGTATTTTTGTCCTTGAATCTTGTATAGCCTTTTTCATTAACAAGGATTTTACCATAACGGTACATGGGTGGGGAATAATTTTTAAAAATACCAATTACAGTTTGATCTGTTTTACAGATAAAACATTAGGAAGATTTCTAATCTTTTCGAGAATATCTGGAGAAGCAGGAGAATCTATATTTATTACTGATACGACTGTTCCACCAGGGACATCCCTTCCAAATTGCATTCTGGCTATATTGATATTATGTTGGCCCAACAATGTCCCTATATTACCAACGACTCCAGGTTTATCTACGTTAGATAGGACTATCATATACCCTTCAGGCACTACCTCGAGCGGGTAATTGTTTAATTCAATTATTCTCGGATCCCGCCTGCTGAATAATGCCCCTTTCGCCTTGTTAGTACCCCCACTCGACTGGACAGTCAGTGTTATAAGACTGATATAATCTCCTGCGTCCTTGTTTTTTGACTCGTCGATTTCTATACCTCTGTCCTGGGCTATTATTGGCGCATTAACATAATTAACAGTATCTTCCAATATAGGCGTGAGTAATCCTTTCAGGACTGCTATTGTGAGGGGAGCAACGTTTAATTCAGCAACCTTGCCACGATATTCTATGCTTACCTTCTTTATCCCTCCTTCACATATACTTGACTGGAAGGCACCTAATTTTTCAGCAAGTGAAATATATGGTTGCAGCTTTGGCAATACATCCGGAGGTACTGAAGGGAAATTTGCAGCATTTCTAATAACCCCTTTTGTCAGATAATCCACTATCTGTTCTGCAATAGCAAGGGCTACATTCTCCTGTGCCTCCATAGTAGAGGCGCCCAGATGGGGGGTGCATATGAAATTATCAAGGGTAAGAAGTGGATTCTTAGGGTCTATTGGTTCCTGTACAAATACATCAAATGCAGCCGCAGCAATCTTTTTTGATTTAAGCGCTTCAAAAAGGGCATTTTCATCTACTATGCCGCCCCTCGCACAGTTGACAATCATAACACCATCTTTCATCTTGTTGATTGCCTCAGCATTAACCATATTCCTGGTCTCAGCAGTAAGCGGAGAATGTATGGTAATAAAATCCGAACGCGAATATACATCAGATAGAGTTACAAGTTCCACACCCATCTTCTGCGCATTTTCCGGTGATAGAAATGGGTCATAGGCTAAAACATTCAGCATAAGCCCCTGTGCAAGTTTGGCAACATGACTTCCAACACGGCCCATACCAATGATCCCAAGGGTTTTGTTGAAAAACTCAACACCTGTAAATTTACTCTTTTCCCATTTACCACCCTTTATAGATGCAGTGGCCTGTGGTATATGCCGTACCATTGATAGAAGCATAGATATGGAATGTTCCGCTGTAGTCACTGTATTTCCTCCGGGCGTATTCATCACAACTATACCCTTCTTTGTTGCAGTGACTACATCTATATTATCAAGACCGGCTCCTGCCCTGCCAACAACTTTCAGATTCTTAGCAGTACCAATAACCTCGGCTGTAACCTTTGTGGCGCTCCGTACAACAAGACCATCGTACTCACCAATTATTTTAAGCAGCTCATCCTTGCTCAATTTGGTGTTTACATCTACAGACAGGCCTGCGCTCTTTAATATCTCTATACCCTTATCTGATAAACTGTCACTGACCAGTACTTTCACTTTAAAAATCCTTTAAATATTTTTGATAAATATCTCTTCTGCCCTTTTCAGACCGCTTCCGAGTTCACCATGATAACCCATTTCTTTTAATACCATCTCTACACCGGCAATTGCAGTTATTACGTCGAATTTGTCACAGTAACCCATATGAGATATACGGAATATCTTTCCTTTAAGGTGATCTTGTCCTCCTGCTGCTGTAATGCCGTATCTTTCTCTTAATCTCTTATATATCTGCTGTCCGTCAAATCCTTCAGGCGCCTTTACAGCAGTTACAGCATTACTGGGAGAGGTCTTTGGTAAGAGCTCAAGCCCAAATCCTTTAACCCCTTCTCTTGTTGCCTGGGCGAGCAGACTATGTCGTGCAAATATATTCTCAAGACCTTCTTCCTTTAGAGTCCTTAAGACATACTGAAGCCCTATTATAAGTGATACTGCAGGGGTATATGCAGATGTACTCTTTTTCAGATTTTCACGTTCTTTTTTAAAATCAATATAAAACCTTGAACACTTCGCACTTTCATTCATCCTCCATGCCTTATCACTTACACTTGCAAAGGCAAGACCCGGGGGTAGCATAAGTGCTTTTTGTGATCCTGTAATAAGGATATCAATTCCCCATTCGTCCGGTTTTATATCAAAGACCCCTAAAGCTGTAATAGCATCAACCACAAAGATAGTATTCGGATAACGTGAAACAATTTCCCCGATAATTTTTACATCATGTGCCACTCCTGTAGAGGTTTCACTGGCCTGGACATAAACCCCTTTTATTGAAGGGTCTTTTTTTAAAAGGTCCGCTATAATTGCAGGGTCTACTGCTTCACCCCATTCGACCTTGATTTCTGTGGCGTTAACTCCAAAGGCTTTGCATATTTTCCCCCAGCGTTCTCCAAACTTCCCGCCATTTACTGTGATAACTTTATCTCCAGGGGACATGAAGTTTGAAATAGACCCCTCCATAGCCCCTGTACCACTTGAGGCCATAATAAGCACATCATTTTGTGTCTGGAATAACCATTTAAGACCTTCTTTCACCTCCTCCATTACCGGAGTAAAGTCAGGTGAGCGGTGATGGATAATAGGTTGTGCCATCCTTAGGAGAACCTCTGGTGGCACCTGTGTAGGACCGGGTGCTAATAAATATTTTTTTATCATAATCGGTTAACCTAACATATCTATAAATTATTTGTCAAGTGTTTTAGAGCTTCTTTTGCAGCCTTTTGTTCAGCATCTTTTTTACTTCTTCCTGATCCAATCCCGAAAACCTTCCCGTTTATAGATAACTCGATTTCAAAAGTCTTCTTATGGTCCGGACCGGTTTCTCTTAATACTTTATATACAGGTAATGGCAGTCCACGTGCCTGGCAATATTCCTGAAGATCAGTCTTATAATCAAGGCTAATCCCTTCGCGGGCAAGAGTCATTATATGCCATGAAAATGTTTTAATTATAAAATCACAGGCTTGATCAATTCCACCATCAAGATATATTGCTGCTATAATAGATTCCAGTGTATTTGCAAGAAGAGAATCTTTTTTCCTTCCTCCGGTGTGTTCTTCTCCCTTTCCAAGCAATAGATATTTCCCAAGGTCCATTTCCAAAGCGATTTTGGAAAGAGATACCTCACTCACAACCATAGATTTTAGTCTTGATAGTTCTCCTTCCTGAAGATCAGGAAAGGTTTTAATAAGGTATGTGCTTATGGCGAGGTCTAAGACAGCATCGCCCAGAAACTCAAACCGTTCATTATCTCGTAAAGTAAGATCCGGATTTTCATTTACAAACGATTTGTGTGTAAGGGCTTCTCTTATCAGTTCAGGATTCTTAAAACCGTAAGATAGTTTTTTCTGCAGGTCTTCTATCAAGCTGTCTAATATCAATTTTGTCAACTCGTATATTTTTTAAAGATTAGGCAGGCGTTTGTCCCCCCAAAGCCAAAAGAATTCGATATGGCAACCCCTACATTAACCATTCTTGATTTGTTGGGAACATAGTCCAGATCGCATTCCGGATCAGGAAATTCGTAATTGATTGTAGGAGGAATTATCCCTCTCTCAATTGCAAGAATAGAGAATACGGCCTCTATACCACCTGAAGCGCCTAAAAGGTGTCCGGTCATTGATTTTGTGGAGCTAACAGGAATCTCGTAAGCCCTTTTACCAAAGACTGTTTTAATTGCTGCTGTTTCGTTTTCATCATTAAATTTAGTAGATGTGCCATGTGCATTAATATAACCTACCTGATCATATGGTATCTTAGCATCATTAAGTGCGATCTTTATACATCTGGCGGCGCCCTCACCTTCAGGAGGTGGCGCTGTTATATGGTATGCATCTCCTGTCATTCCGTACCCCTTTATCTCAGCATAGATGTTTGCATCGCGTCTCTCGGCATGAGAAAGTTCTTCTAATACAACGACACCGGCCCCTTCCCCCATAACAAACCCATCGCGCATGGCATCAAAGGGTCTGCTTGCCTTTTCAGGTTCATCATTCCTCTCGGATAATGCACGCATAGCACAAAAACCACCAATTCCAAGTGGACTGATCACAGATTCTGTTCCTCCTGCGATCATTACATCCGCATCTCCCCTCTGTATAATCTTAAATGCGTCACCAATAGCATGAGTACCAGTCGCACATGCAGTTACAACAGAAGAGTTGGGTCCTTTTGCGCCAAAGATCATCGCTATATGGCCGGATACAAGATTAATTATGGTCATTGGTATAAAGAATGGGGATATCTTTTTTACCCCTCCTTCGAGATATCTTAAATGGGTAGACTCAATAGCAGGGAGCCCTCCCATTCCTGAGCCCACATATACACCGGTCCTCTCCGCATTAGCCTCTGATATCTGAAGATTTGCATCCTCAACAGCCATCTTTGCCGCAGCTACTCCAAAATGGATGAACCTGTCCATCTTCTTGATCTCTTTTTTTTCAATAAAGACAGCAGGATCAAAATCCTTTACTTCTGCAGCAATCTGCGATGGAAAGCCAGAGGCATCAAACCTTGTTATCCTCCCGACCCCGGATTTTCCTTCACACAGGGCTGCCCACGTTTTATTTACACCAATTCCAAGAGGTGTAACAAGGCCGAGGCCTGTAACAACGACACGCCTGTTCAAACCTACATCCTTTCTTTAATATAGTCAATTGAGTTTTGAACTGTAATTATCTTTTCAGCATCGTCGTCAGGTATCTCAATCCCGAATTCTTCTTCAAAGGCCATTACCAATTCAACTGTATCAAGGGAATCTGCACCGAGATCATCCACAAACGATGCCTCTTGTGTAACCTCATCGTCAGCAACACCAAGCTGTTCGGCAACTATCTTTTTTACCCTTTCCTCAACTGATGACATTCAGCACCTCACCTCCTTTAAATCCCCCCTTCCCCCCTTTAATAAAGGGGGGAAGGGGGGATTTTCATCACATATACATGCCGCCATTGACATGTATTACCTGTCCTGTTATGTATAAAGCCTCATCTGAAGCAAGAAACTTAACAACATGAGCGATATCCTCGGGCTTTCCTAATCTGCTCATGGGTATCTGACTTGTTAATGTTTTTCTTACCTCATCTGAAAGGGCCAATGTCATATCTGTTTCTATAAAGCCAGGGGCAATAACATTTGCAGTAATCCCTCTGTTGGCGTATTCCCTTGCTACTGATTTTGTAAAACCTATTATACCGGCCTTTGATGCTGCATAGTTGGCCTGTCCTATATTCCCCATCACACCAACAATGGATGCAATGTTAATAATCCTTCCTTCCCTGTTTTTTACCATACCTTTTATAATAGCCTTCGTACAATTGAAAGTCCCTGTCAGATTAACTCTTAAAACATTTTCCCATTCATCATCTTTCATTCTAAGAATAAGATTGTCCCGTGTTATACCTGCATTATTGACCAAAATATTAATATGCCCAAACAGCCTTATTGCTTCTTCTGCAGATCTCTCCATGCTTGCATAATCTCCAACATCTCCCTGGATGCCAATGGCCTTTCTACCGGTGCTTGATTCAACTTCGTCCATTGAGGATTTCAATCCGTCAATGGCAACATCTACTCCAACTATATCAGCGCCTGACTTCGCCAGGGTAAACGCAATAGCCTTACCTATACCACGACTTGCTCCCGTAATAAATGCAACCTTATTATTAAGAATTTGCATTAATTCCATCAGATTTTTTTATTACTTCAACTGTTTTATTGAAGCTATCAACATCCTCAACATTGAGTACATTTACTTCTTTATCCATCTCTCTTGCTATTCTCTTCTGGAGGCCTGATAATACACGCCCGGGCCCAACCTCAACAAATGTATCATATCCCTCATTAATCAGAAAAGACATGGACTCATTCCATCTGACTGGATTTGTTAGTTGCCTTATCAGGGAATCCTTGATTTCTGAAGATGAGACAACTGTTTTAGCATCCACATTAGTAATCAGTGGTATATTAAGATTTGAAAAATTTATGTTATCAAGTATATGAGAAAGCCTTTTTGCAGATATATCCATCAGTGGTGAATGTGATGGGACACTTACTTTAAGTGGAATCACTTTCTTCGCCCCTCTTTCTTTTGCAAAATCCATAGCCTTATTGACCGCATCAATCTCACCGGCAATTACTATCTGCTCATTAGTATTATAGTTTGCAGGAGAAATAATTCCATATCCTGAAGCAGCACTGCAGACTTCAACAACTATTTCTTTTCTCAATCCTAATATAGCTGCCATCATCCCTTTATTTTCCGGTACAGCATCCTGCATTAATCTGCCGCGATTCTGGACAACCGGCAGTGTTTGAGTAAACGTTGCCCCTCCTGCAGCTATAAGGGCCGAATACTCACCTAAGCTATGACCTGCAACTATATCAGAGATTATCCCTTCATTAAGAAGAATTCGCCAGGCAGCAATGCTGGTGACTAAAATAGCAGGTTGAGTATATTCTGTCAAATTGATTTTATCCCCTAGATTTTCAAAGCATAATCCTTTAATATCCCATTTTAAAATATCCTCTGCAGCATCAAATACTTCTCTTGCATGAATAAAATTATCATAAAGGAATTTGCCCATACCGCTATACTGAGAACCCTGTCCCGGAAAAATAAATGCTATCTTTTTCATTTTCCGGTCCCTACCATTTTATTAATGCTGCACCCCATGTCAGCCCGCTTCCAAATGCCTCAAGCAATACATAATCGCTTTCTCTGACCATATGTTCTGATACAGATTCACATAATGCTATCGGAACTGACGCTGCAGATGTATTGCCATATACATCAAGGTTTATCTTGAAACGCTCAAGTGGAATATTCAATTTCTTGCCTACAGCCTGGATTATCCTTAAATTGGCCTGATGGGGGATAAACAATTTAATGTCATCAGATTTTAACCCATTAAATTTCAGTACTTCACTTATGGAATCACACAAGGTATTTACAGCAACCTTGAACAACTCATTCCCCCGCATTTTTATATATTGAAGCTTGTTTTTGAGCATTTCTTCACTTGGAGGTGTCCTGGACCCGCCTCCTGGAATATACAGAATATCCCATAATCTGCCATCTGAATGCAGGTGAGTAGATATGATTCCTCTATCTCCGGAATCAGCTTGCAGAATGGCTGCACCTGCACCATCTCCGAATAAAACACAGGTACTCCTGTCACTCCAATCTACTACCTTTGAAAAAACATCCACGCCAATGACAAGGCCGGTACGATATATTCCTGATCTTATATACTGGTCTGCAACTGACAGGGCATAGATAAATCCTGAACATGCAGCAGATATATCAAATGAAAAGATATTTTTTATGCCAAGTTTATACTGTACCAGGCATGCTGTTGACGGAAAAAGCATATCAGGGGTCACAGTTGCAACTATTATAAAATCGAGATCTTCTTTCTTTATCCCGGCATGTTTGAGCGCTGCCACTGATGCATTGTAAGCAAGGTCTGATGCCGCTTCCTCTTCAGAGGCTATTCGTCTTTCACTGATCCCGGTTCTGTTGAGTATCCATTCATTTGATGTTTCGACCATCCCCTCTAATTCAAGATTTGTCAGAACCCTCTCGGGCAGATATGAGCCTAATCCAATAATCCTTGAACGAATTTGCATATTATTTGTCGTGATTAATTATTATCCCTGCGGTAATACGACATTAATTCTGCTATGTCTTTCTGAACAAAGTTTATAGTCTGGAGTCTTGTTAACTCAATCGCCATTGTTATTGCATTTTTTATTGCCCTGGGTGATGAACGACCATGACATATTATACAAATACCATTTACACCTAATAATGGTGCACCACCATACTCTGCATAGTCAACCCTTTTTTTGAAAGATGAAAATGCAGATTTCATTAATAAGTAACCAATCTTTCCAAAAAAAGACTTTTCAATCTCATCTGCCAGCAGCTTACCGATTGTTTCAGCTACACCTTCGCTGATTTTAAGGGCAACATTGCCTATGAATCCATCGCACACGATTACATCTGCGTTGCCTGTATAAACATCCCTGCCCTCAACATTGCCTATGAAATTAAGAGGGCTATCCTTAAGATGTTTAAATGTCTCTTTAGTAAGTATGTTTCCTTTTGTATCTTCTTCTCCTATACTCAACAAACCAATTCGGGGATTATCTTTGTGCAATACCTTTATAGCATATGAATTTCCCATAATGGCAAACTGGAACAGATGTTCCGGCTTACAATCAACATTTGCACCAACATCAAGCATGATAGCCACACCCTGGACCGTGGGAAGGATAGTTGCAATTGCCGGCCTATCGACACCTTTCATAGGGCCTAATATAAATAATGCTGAGGCCATAGTTGCACCGGTGTGACCGGCGCTTACAACTGCTGAAGCCTTTTCTTCTTTGACAAGATTTGTTGCAATTATTATAGATGAATCCCGTTTTCGACGGAGTACTGAGGCAGGACTTTCATGCATTTCAACACGCTGTGATGCATGGAAAATGGATATCGGCAGATCAAAAGCGCCATGTTTTTTAATTTCTGCCTGAAGAATCTTTTCATCTCCAACAAGTATGATTTCCACATTGTGTTCTTTTGCGGCTAAAATAGCCCCTTCAACTTCGGCAGACGGCGACCTGTCTCCACCCATAGCATCTAATGCTATCTTCATGTATGTTCCCTGAAAATACCCTTTCAAATCCCCCCTTACCCCCCTTTTCTAAAGGGGGGATGGGGGGATTTTCATTGTCCTTTGTGTTGCCGTACAACATGAATGTTCCCTGAATAGTTATTCTTCTATAACTGTTACGACCTCATGGCCTTTATAGGTGCCACAGTTTAGGCATACATGATGAGGAAGTTTAGTTTCATGACACTCAGGACATAAGACAAAATTAGGTTTAGAAAGTTTCTTATGAGTGCGTCTCTTGTCCCGACGCGATTTTGATATTTTGTGTTTTGGATTTGGCATGTTATTTATCTCCCTTGAAAGTAATTAATTTTATTAAATTTTTATTTATTCGAAAAGTTTTTTTATAACAGCGAATGGATTATCCGCATCTTCCTTTTTACAACCACAATTACCATTATTTAAGTTATGGCCGCATATTGGACAAAGACCGGGACAGTCCGGACGGCATAAAGGATACATTGGGACTGCAAGTATAAGTTGTTCCCTGAATAAATTATTTATTTCAACCTCATCTCCTGCATAATGGTCCACATCCATATCTCCCCTTTTTAAGGCCATATCCATATCCTTGTTTGCGCTGCTAACAGGTTCTTCATGGCAATGGAAGACTGTATAAACAGGATAAGGAAAATCCATTGCGCATCTGCTGCATGTAACTTGAATGACTGTCTTTATTGAACCATCTACGAAAAATATATCCCCATCCTTATTAATTAAGGCATCTATATGGACATTGTCATTCAAGATAAAATCTGATGAATCTATGTTTAAGCCAGTAGCATCCACACTACTATGTATTTCAATCCCTTCTTTAGGGATTTTACTAACTATTATCTTCATTCAAAATACTTAGTCTTTTACCGTGAAAATTCCCGAGCTCGTAGGGACAAACCTTTAGGTTTGTCCACTTCTATGCCTGTTTTGGACAGACCTGAAGGTCTGTCCCTACATCCTTTTCATGTAGCGGGTGTGACAAATTATCCCTGTCATGAACGTTTGGGATTTATCGTTCATAAAAGAATTTGATATTATACAGAAGGAGTTATACTTTGTCAATTTTTTGGTATGGTTAATTGATGAGCCTTTCTTGGGAATCTGCGATATAACATTATTTTAAGAAGTACTAATAGTAATAATAACAATAATTTCTCAATTACCGTTGTTTTGATAAATATAAACGCAATAAATATAGCAGGCATTAAGATAACTCTGACAGGGATTTGTGTGGAAGGATGCCGGTCAATAAAATTTGCAATAGATGGACTACTCGAATAATAAAATTTTACAAATCCCTTTCCTATTCTATTTGGAAGTAGAAATTTATCCCTGAATTTCCGCAGTATTTTTACATAAGGAGATTTTGATGATCTAAAGGCTGCAGTGGCAATAAAACAGCGGCTATTTTCTAATGAGTTACTAGACCCGGACTGTGTATCGGTTATCAAATATGCTCTATTATTATCACACAGGGAATTGAGTGAAGCATTGTAATTATATGATGATGGTTCTGTCAGGTCAGTATCTGCCAGGACAGCAGGTACGAGGAAGACCTCTTTATATAAATTACCAAACCCTTCAATAGAATGACAACCATTCCCGTATGAAGAATCGAGGTTTATTTCCTCTATGTCAAATCCTGTTTCATCCCTCCTTACCATTACTACCATAGATGCCCAGTTAATACTATCTGCGCCATTAAATTCAATGACAAGGTTGTTATCATTATTATCAGGTGGTATAAAAAGGATGTAGTTTGAGCCTAATTGCTGGGGGGCTTTATCTCCGGATATTTCCGAAAGCATAAATGGATATTCACTATGATATTTGGTAACAGCTGCACTTCCGTAATAAGGACCTTCTTCATATCCCCCTTTGGTATACCCAATATCTGCAACAGCATTAAGGGCAACGAATCTCTTAAATGCTGATTCAAAATCAGTCCCGTATTTATCCTTTAACACACCATCAATAGCATTTATCCCGCTGTCTTCCCGCTCTAATACATATCTGACAAAATTCTTATCACTTAAATAGAAGTCTGTAAGGAAGATGATGAAGATTGCATCTCCGTATTCATGGCTCCCTGAATTCTTCAGTGATAATTCCGGTTCTTTTAACCAGTTGCTAACCTTGGGATAATAAATATTCCCTTCATCATAAACTACTTCTTCTACCCATGTTGCGGTTGCCTCTACCCACCAGCGATTTTCCTGTGTCCACCAGTCATCCGTATTTGGATAACTGAACTGTATAGCATGGAAAAACTCATGGGCAGCAGTGACCATCATGGTTTCTGGATGAGTAATCCGGCCATTAACAACAATATAAGAGAATAAGTCCGATAGTTTATTGGCACAGTTGCTTAAATATATTGATCCGGAATCACAGTATGTTATAGTACTTCCCAAAACACTATTACTCAAGGTGGGTGTCTTATCATCATTATTTAAAGGTATTTCATCCTGTGTATTTGCAATATATATATCATAAAGATAAGTATCTGTTCCGGATGGCCTGATATAACCGAGGTCTCCTATCTCCTTTTCCCACACCTCTTCAAAATAGTCTACCCATTTATCAACCATATCGGGTATTCCAGAACAAGGGGGGCCTTTAGAGCATGACACTATCCTGTATGAATCAGTGCCGCCATCAAAATTACTTATATTATTACCCCACTCAATACTAAAATTATTAGTTTCCACCCAATTTGGGAGTAAGTGTCCCCCCTGGGTCATTTTTCTTAAAGACAGGTATGATATTCCGGATTGAGTAATAAGAGGCTTCTTAAGAAAATAATCTTCTGCAATCTCTTCATTTAGATTATCATTACTATATACAAGACCGCTATTAATGGATAAAACAAGGAAAGCTGAAAGAACAGTTGTGAAGAAATACTTGAGAAACATTTTTATAATCTTATCATCAGGTATTGTTAAAGTCTAATAATAAAAAAGGGCGTGGGGTAATCCCCACGCCCTTATCAGTAAGTACATATTACTGTAAATTAATGCCGCTGCCTTGGATCATTACTGCTCGGCATATTATGATTCCTGCTTCCGGAATCTGAAGCCTTATCGTAGAGTGATGGGGCAATATTGGAAGGAATAGTGTTATATTCCTTTCCTCCCATCTTTGCCTTTGCCACAGTATTGGAGGTTGTTGATTTACTGGTAAAGTAGGTTGGAAGATCTCCAGTGGCAAACATCATCGGCTCAAACGAGTCTGCAAGCGGTTCCGGTTTTCCGCTTGTAAAGTCAAGCGTTGTCTGACTGAATGCTATGACTCCCCAGGAATAGGCCTTTCCATTTTCAAGCGCAGTAATAGCAGTCTCGAATGGGAAGTATGGATCATCAGCAAATGCAGCGAGGATATCTGCAGTCATATCTGTTCCACCAGACCCGAGTTTAAAGGAACGTACACCAGTAACAGAATCAGTGGTAACTTCAGATGAACCGATTACAAGCATCATTACACTCTTGGGTTCTCCACCGCTTGTCACCATAGTCTCAGTAATCTCTTCAATATGAATCAAGTAGGAACCTATAGCCACTGAAACCTCTGAATCATCCCATGAGAATGTGGGTGTTGTTGTCTGGTTAGTGGATGGGCCGGTAAGCGGATCGCCCACAGGACTGATCATCTTAATCCTGGCAATATTACCACCAAACTGTTTTATCTCATCATTTGCCAACTGTTCTGCATAATCCTCAAGACTGTCAACAGCCTGTATGCTTGAGACTAACCATTTTGAACTTATCTTCTCAAGGTTGAAAACCATAGTCTCTGTCCATCTGTTCTCATTATCCGGTACGCCATCGCCATTGAAATCATCACCCCATGGATTATTAGGTGTCCATTTCTCGGTGTCGATGATATCAACAATACCTGTTGCCTTGGTACCGGTTTCATCAATAACAAGGTCATTTACAAGAAGCTCTGTATTAGTCTCAAGATAGAACATCTCAACCACTGCATCTGTGGTCTCCTGATAGACCCTTGCCCACTGAGTATGGTCATTTATCCTGTCACGTTCATAGCTGACCGGGTCTTCATCTTTTCTGCCATCATCATCATCATCATATGGCGCTGTAGTATCACCATTATTATCTGAATCATTCGGATCACCAATTGGATCTTCATCAGAATTACCATCCCAGTCATCGTCGAAAGGTTCTTCCTCATCTACCTCGCCATCCCAGTCATTATCCACACCATCTGATATGTCAAATGATGTTGTTGTAGAACCATCTTCTTTATATAATGTGAGCTGACCTGTTGTGGAATCCTGTTTCATACATGGATAATCAGACGAAGATTCACAGCTATTAAGACTGCCATCAGAAGAATCGAAGTAGTCTGAGTATAGACCATCCTCATTAAATTGTCCGTCTCCATCATCATCACCTTCCATCCTGGACCATTCAGCCTCAACGTCCCAGGTAGAACAACCTGATGAATCTGCAGTTGGACAATTGGTAGAATCAATAAGCTGATAATCATTACTGACTCTCCATGTTTCCCATCCATATCCAAGATACTCTGCCTCTGACATTACTCCGCCAGTGACACGGTCATGAGGAACTCTACGGAGCTTTACAGAGGAGTCAGTACTGTTTACATTATTGTCACCATCTGCATTGTAGTCAACATGATCCATCAATGGATGAACAAACTTCCAGTCGATCATTGCTCCATTATTATTAGAGAGTTGACCATTGTTGTTCCATCTGAACATAGCAGCATCCTTGTTAGCAGTTGGGACTCGGGGGGCTGTAGTCGTTCCTAATGTTACAGCGGTAATCCTTCCTCCTTCCACGGTTATCCCTGCTGCATTAAGGTCTAAATATACATTCCTGTCAGCGTCAATGAACGAGCCTGTTGATTTATCATCATTTCTGAAATAGACCTTTCCGAGAATGCTTACATCTGCCCATGCAAAGGCATGATCATCGAGGGATGTCCCTGAGCCGCTATATTGATCGAATTCATCACCACTCCAGGGCTTGCTGTCTTTGCCTGCTGCATATGGATATGGCCAGCCTTTAGGTCCTTTGACCTCATAGTAGGCATTTCCATCATCATCTCTCCACTGGTCTGTACCAGAAGCACGCAGTGTAACATCATTTGACAGGAAGGTCTGTGCCCAGAACTCATCGTTTGATGTTATATCAGCTTTGTTGGCCAGGTTCCAGTCTGACCATACCATGGGGTCATTAGTATTATCATTATTCCCATCCTGCGGCCATGGGTTAGCGCCCATCCCATCATTATCCTCGTCTATACATACACTGGCAGGCCTATCGTCAATGCCGTCTTTAGGCTCTGAATCACAGTCACCATCATCATCCATGCCATTCGGCCAGTCCTCATTGTTCCTGCGGTCAAGCCAGCATCCCTGTAAACAGTCTACTTGATTGAAGTAGTTCATCCTTGAATCACCATCATTGTCCACACCTTCGATGTCCCACTCATTGGCTGCGGCTGCAGCTACCTGCATGGCTGCTGCTACTGTGAGACCACCGGCAGCCTGTAATTGAGATGTAATATCCTGTTCAACCCACATATGTGTGTTTGGGTCTTCATAATACCTGACCGCCTTATCTTTAGAGCCATTTGAATCCGTATCTTTGAGGCTGATGATACCGTCCTCGTTATGGCAAGCGAATCCACCATTCAGGCAGTCACCATCATTATCCTCCCATGCATTTCTGGGACCTTTAGTCCATGCAACTGGATATATCTCATCATCAGTGGCCCATGAATTAGTACTGTCAGCATCTCCATCATATACAGGGCATATCTGGGTAACCATCTCATCACGCATTAATGTATTATTCCAGCGATGGAAGGTTGCCTTTACCTCTCCTGTTCCAGGTTCTTCAGATTGGTCTGCAAGTTCACGACAGGCACCTTTTAGTCTGTAATTTACATGCTCCATCCTGATACCACCCGGCGCCCATGGATCTGATACTTCAATCTCACTGTCAACAAAATCAACACCCGGTATACGGTTAGGCCATCCAACAAGGAGTGAAACTCCAACCGGGTTTCTGTCTGCATCAAATGCGCTGTTAAAGTGCTCAACTGACAATTTGCCATTTGTATTAACATTAGTTAAGAGCATTCGCTGAGTCTGGCCAAAACCTTTGGCCATATTACGTTGCTCTACAAAATCCTTTTTCATCTGATCAAGAAAATCATCAAGATTTATTGTAGAAGTCTCACAGATCTCCTGACCGGGTCCTTCCATTGCAGCAACTTTTTGAAGCTTCATGTCTCCGGACATGGTTGTATCACCACCAGAATCAAAGTGACATTCACGTTCCTTTAATGTAAAAGTAGGTGCGAAATAACTTGCAAAGGAAACTATATCCTGGTTGTCAGCAGCAAGTTGAATTTTTGTAACATTTGCAACAATGTGTAACAGGTCCTCTGTTGTACCGCCGCCTGGATCAAATCCACTAATAGAATCAGAATCTATGCCAGCGCCTGTTGTAAAGGTAATTATTACAGGTGTTACTAATGTATTGGCCCCAAGGTCTGCCACATCAGCCCCAAGGGTCATGGTATAGGTAGTATTTGCCTCTAATGGAGTTGAGTGTAATAATGAAACCCCATCTCCGGAAGATTCAAACCGGCCTGAGATAGCAGGAGTAATTATTGTATTATCTTTAAAAGTAACAAAATCAACAGGTCTGTTAAATGTAACTGAAATGTCCTTATAGACATTAACATCTGTGGCATCATTCTTTGGGCTTGAAGAAAGATAAGAGAATGCATCAACATTTTCAGTTACAGTTAGCCTTGCAAGTGCAACAACCCCATCACTATCCGGATCGTTTATCCCGTTATTGGAAAGGTCTTTGGCCTTATTCGTTATATAAAGTGTATAGGTTGAGGCAGGTGTTAATGAAGTAGAGGGAGTATAACGGAATTCTGTTCCAGTTCCATTGAATGCAGCAGTAGTTTCTACTACAGTACCAGAACTATCCTTTAATACAACCCCTGTACCAGGTTGCATTGTTGAGGTGTTCATTGCCTCACTGAATATTACAGAAATTGCCTGGCTTGGCAGTATATCTGATGCCTCATATAATGGATCCGGGTCTCCATCAGATAGTGATGTATCTGCCACATTGTCTGATAATACAGATACTATACTTGGAGATGTGGTGTCAGACTCGACTGTAGCTGCTGGAATTTCTACAGCCTCGCCCGCAGTGGCAACTATATCATCCATCCTTGTTGTTTTTATGGTTAGTGAAGCCAGATCAATATAGATCCCGAAACATACATAGTTTCCTGGGTCCACATCCATGTTCCATATTCCACTGCTGTCCGTATTGGAATTCCCTGTTGCAGCAGTTGATACTGAATCCGTATCGAAACAAAGGACAGTAGCGCCGGAAACTGGAAGACTTGTTGCAGCAGCAGATTTTTTAAGTCTTTTAAAAAGACTGTTTCCACTACTGCTGCTGCTATTCAAAAGTGTTCCACTTAATGTGGCCTTTGCTACTGTATCACCATCAGTCGTAGTATCACTATCGGTGGTATCGCCACCTGTCACATCAGTTGATCCTGTACCGCCTCCTCCCCCACTGCATCCTGAGGCGATAAGCGTTCCTGCGATAAACAGGGTTATCAGGGCTAAGAAAATACCCCTTTCCCCAAAAGTCTTAATTTCCATTTACTTGCCTCCTTATTTTAAATTTAAATTATCTTCTTTATTCTTGAAGGCCATGAAGGCCAGAAAACAAGAGGGAAGATAATATCCCCTGAAAACCCTGCTTCACCTCCTTTTATATATATGATTTATTAAATTAGATTTGGAATTTGAGTGTACCTGGATTCAATTCACAAATAGTTATCGGGTAGGGTTATAAGTATCTTTAGAAATTTGTCACAACTTTTTTGAGGAAAGATACTGCATCTTTTTTGGTCATGATATAGCCCATGACTTGATTTTCTTCTGTTAGATCAAGCAGGCTGCGATAGACCGGGCCAGGGGGTATATTGAAAAGTTTTTTAATATCTTCACCTGTAATAAGTGGATTCTCTCTTACCTTTTTATATACATGGAAGAACCATGATATCGTGTCTCTTGAGTTCCTCAGGGCATTATCATAAATTTCGCTATTAAGCCCTGTTGAGGCCAAACAAAAGAAAATAAACCCTAATCCATTATCTTCACTATTTTTAAAAAATCTATATAATAATTTCTTGTCATTTACCCCTTTGTCTAATATTGGGTTATTTCTTTGTTCAATCATTAATATTGCCATTTTTGCGGCTCTATTACTTAACCTTAATTTTTCAACAGCCTCTATCATTTTTGGTTTGTTTATATTGCTGTTTATGTACAGGCTTAGCAATTTCCATAATTCAATATTTCTTATCCCGGATTCAACCTTAGTCGTAAAATAGTCTTTGATAGAAACATGGTCTAAAGTATATATATTATGCATTGAATTATATAACTCTTCTAACTTTTCACAGCTTATTAAACCTTTTTCTATATCATTTTCTGCAATACCAGAAAGGATTTCTTTTAGTAGACCTGAATTATGTATTTGACGAAGATATTGGGTGGAATTTGAGAAAGCTAATATCCTGAAAAACTCATCCCTTATCCGTTCAGATGCAGAAAATCTTAGGGTAGGTGCAAGCTTGTTTATTATATTTAATGTATCATCCTCAATCCTAAATCCAAGGGTACTGGCAAGCCTGAATGCCCTGAGCATCCGAAGTGGGTCATCTTCAAATGACTTTCTGGAGATCACTCTTATTAACCTTTCTTTGATGTCTTCTCTCCCGTTAAAAGGATCTATAATGGTCTCTATATCAGCTAATGAAATGGCAAGTGCATCTATTGTAAAATCTCTTAAAGAAAGATCTGCATAAATATTTCCGTCCCTTAGAGGTAGAATGTCATAATAATCCGGTGGTGATTTTCCGTATGAAATTACCCTCAATATGCCCCGCTGCTTATCTAAATAAAAAGAAGAGCCGCCTATTTTATCTGCAAGATCCCTTGCTATCCTCTCTGTATCATTTTGAACAACGATGTCTACATCAACAGGGATTTTCCCAATAAGAATGTCACGAACAGTTCCGCCAACTATATATGCGTTTTTAAGTTGTAGTTCCCTTAGTGTAGAGATGAAAGAAAGATTACCAGGCATTATTGAAAAAGGTGTAATAAAAAATAAATATTATTAACAGGTCTCGGGTTATATACCCTTTTGAAGATTAAGCACCCTCTCTGAGACATCACGGTAGGTTTCATCTGTGTCATGCACTTCAGTAAATACATGGAGTGCATCTTCCTTCTTGCCTGCCAGCTCGAATAAAGACCCAAGTTCATATTTCACAACAAGATGTCTTTGATCACTATATTGCTGACTTGAAATTGCACCCTCTAAGGCTTTTACGGCCTCATGGTATTCACCAAGCTCCTTATAACACAGTGCGATCATATAAGAGGCATCCATATATCTTGGCGTGCCCTGAATAGAAATCTTAAACTCTTCTACAGCTTCCTGAAATAAACCCATCTCTTTATAGGCAATACCGAGGTCATAGTGTGTTTCATAATCCTCAGGGCTTAGTTGTGCCTGAATTCCTTTATTGAATTCCTGGAATATCTCTTCAAAACTTTTAACAGCAGATATTTCCATTGGAGCAGGCTCATATACTGGTTTCTCCTTAACCTCTTCTTTTAATGCCTCACCGAGATCAAAAAAAGAGACCGGGGATTCTTCTGGTTTAACCAGCTCAACTTCAGGAATCGTATCTACTGACTTTAGCCGCTTTAATTTTGCGATCTCTCTTATAGCCTCCTCATTTACTGAATCTATACTGAGGATTCTGTTATATACACTAATCGCTTCCTCTATCATCCCCTGTTGTTCATAAAACCTGGCCTCTTCCAACAATTCATTAAAATCAACCTGTGAGCGTTTAATTAATCTTTCCTTATATTCTTTAATGCGGCTGTCATATGGACTTACTTCAATAGCCTCACGTATCAATAATTCGATCTTATCAGGCTCATCTAATGGTTCATAAATCCTTATTAGTTTTAAACACTCCTCAAAGGCCTTATCCTGCTCCCCTGTGTTTTTATATAGATTTTTTAATTTAACATGGGCTTCAATATTATCCGGTTCTGACCTTTTAACGATATCCTGTAGTTCTAATATCGCCTTTTCAAGGAGGCCATATTTTATATAAACCTCTGCGGATGCGATCTGTCCTGATACATCTATAACACCTTCTTCCTTTACGATCTCCTCTTTATATTTAGTCTCTTCGCCTGAGACCTTTTCTAATCCTTCTTTTGCCTCTACATTAAACGGGTCTTCTTCAAGTATCTTAAGATAATATCCCTTTGCCTTCTCCTTTTCACCTGTGTCATAGAAGTATTTTGCAAGGTATAAACCCTTTCCTAAGATATCATCCTTATTGCCCCGGTTAGAATAAACTTCAAAAAGTAATTCATGTGCCGGTAAAAGATCCGGTGATATCTCTTTGGCCTTCTCTGCGTAAATAAGAGATTTATCAAGATCGTTATGGTTAAAATATTCCGTTCCTATCACAAGGTACACATTTGCTGCACCCTCGTTATTCCCTTTTGCTACCAGGATTGTTGCAAGTGTATCTCTGTGTGATAATTGGTCCGGATGTAATTCAATAAGTTTTGTTAAAAGTGTCTCAGCATCATCATACATCTTTGATTTAATATATGAATCAACAAGCAATGACAACGCATCAGGAGACTCTTTTGAAAGGTCAAATGCCATCTTCCCATAGCCGATAGCCTCATCCACATAACCATCATCAAGGCGTAATCTGCCGATCTTAACAATGGCATTTAAATTATTGGGTTCGAATTTAAGAATTAGTCTGTATAAGTTCTCAGCCTCATCCCGTTTTGCTTCTTTTAAATATGCAAGGGCAACCTTGTTGTATTCCTCAATAGCATCTTCCTTGAGCCCTTCCTTAAAGAAAATCTCTGCTATCTTTATTCTTACATTAAGATTAGACGGGTCAAGGTCTGCAATCTTTCTATAAACTTCAAGCGCCTCTTTTATCCGGCCATCCTGAGAATATAGTTTTGCTGCAGTTAAATAGTCCTCCCGGGCATTGCCAATCAAGCCTCTATCGCAATTAAGATCACCCAGACGTACGTAAATATCTTTACGGGAGGGTTCAACTTTCAGGATCTTCTTGTAGACTGCTATTGCCTTTAAAGCAAAACCAGAGGATACAAATATATCAGCGGCTTTTATATAGTAAGATATCGCATCTCGTGAACCATTACCTGGCGATTGGCTCTTAAGTGACAGGTCTCCGATAGTATTTAATATATTTGCATCATTTGGTGTATCTGTAAGAAGTTTCTTCCACTCCTCTATTGCCTTATTTATCTGGCCTCTGATAGTAAATTGCTGCGCTGACTCTAATATCTTACTTTTTTCGGATGACAAAAATTTCTCCCTTTATTTATAAGTATATATCTTTTCGGAAGATAATATTTATTTTTAACCGAAAATAACATAACCTCCTGATAGTGTCAAGGAATGGCAGAATTCAGGCCAAACTTATTTTGTATTGGAAGATACAAGCACCCTTTCCTGGTCTTTAAAGATTACAGTGCACTTTTTAAAGTGGGTCTTCTGTACAACACCCTTACCAAATATATTATGCATTATAATATTCCCTTCATTATACGATCCGGCCATCTCGTAAGGTATTTCTATACCCTTTGCGACTGCAATACTGTTCTCCCACAGAGACTGGGATGTTAACAACTTCCTTGATTTACGTTTAGGAAGCACTGTTTTCCCCGTTTGTCTTTCGCTATTGTCATCCGTGCTTCGATGTTTATGTTCACTTCCGCATGTCTTGCATTTTACCCTTACAATCTTATCCCTAACCATTGCTACGATTACATGGTTAAGATCAAGCCTGCACTTTGTACAATAAGAGCCCGTCTCATCTCCTGCATAAAGTCTTTTCATCATATTTCCCCCCCTGGAAGGATAATTTGGCTCCCCGGGTAGGACTCGAACCTACGACCTAGCGGTTAACAGCCGCTCGCTCCGCCAATTGAGCTACCGGGGAGTAAAGAATGGATTTATGACATTATATAAAGTGCCTAAAGGTAAGTCAATAGGCAGGCAGCATAGGTAGGCAGCGAGGAGTTCCTATCCAAGCTGTACGGCCTTTTTTAACTCTGAAATTACCTGCCTGGTAACATCCTTCAATGTCTCAAAGACACCCTCTCCTTTTGAAGCTATAGACTCATATTGAGAAACTTCTCTCGTATTGAGTAAACCGTTCATCTCCGGGATTGGCATAATATTGGGTAGGTCTCTTTTATTATATTGAAGAGCTAATGGCGTATAATTAATGTCTATATCCTGGTCTGTCAGGTTTCTTCTCAGGTTGTCCATGCTTTCCATATTTGCATCCATCCTCTCAACCTGGGAATCCGCTACAAAAACTATACCATCAACACCTTTCAGTATCAGCTTTCTGCTCGCCTCATAGAATATCTGGCCAGGGACAGTATAAAGGTGAAACTTTAATTTAAATCCATTAAGAGTCCCTAAAAAGATAGGTAGGAAATCAAAGAATAAAGTATGTTCTGTCTCTGTTGCTATAGATACAAGCTTACCCTTGCTCTCAGGATTGGTGTTATTATAGATGTAACGGATGTTAGTAGTCTTCCCGCAGAGACCAGGGCCGTAATAGACTATCTTACAGTTTATTTCTCTTGAAGAATAATGAATAAATGACATACAATTTCACCTGAAAATACCCTTTCAAATCCCCCCTTACCCCCCTTTTCTAAGGGGGGGATTAAGTCCCCCTTTGAAAAAGGGGGCTGGGTTCCCGTTGCTGCGAAGCATTGCAACGGGAAGGGGGGGATTTTCATCCTCCTTTGTGCCCCGAAGGAGGCATGTGGGTTTCATTTTGATCTTTGATTTATGATTTGCCGTTTACAAAAGTGGGTGTTCATGCATTGCCTTTAGCCTCTCCCACCTTCTATCCACTTCCTTCTGAACACTCTCAGCAACATCCTTGTATTCAGGTTTCAGAAGGTGTCTGGTCTTGCCCATCAATTTAAGCCACTCGGTCACAGGCGTTTTCTTGCCTTTATCTTCTGGATTATACGTAATATTTGTAATTCCATGTTCTATTTCATATAGCGGGAAAAAGCAACTATCAACAGCCGCCTGGATAATCTCAAGACCAATCTTCTCTTCACTCTTCCATTCGAGTGGACAGGCTATAAGTAATTTACCATAAACCAGACCTTCATTCTTTGCAAAGTACTGGGCCTTCGCAGCCTTTTTGATCAGATCCCTGTACTGGGTCGCGATCCCTGTAAATACATAATTAATATTACATGCAGCCATTATCTGCGGTGTATCTTTATGATGAAGTTTGTGCCCGCTCTGGTATGGCCCCACGTGTGATGTTGAAGTTGCATGTCCCATTGGAGTCGAGAAAGAAAGTTGCGCACCAGTATTCATGTATCCCTGGTTGTCATATTCCAATATAATCATATTGTGATTCCTGAGCGCAGCGCCAATAGCATGCCCCATACCAATATCCATCCCGCCATCGCCTGTAACCATAACAAAAGTAATATCTTCGCTTCGTGGTATTTCACCCCTCCTCTGTCTTTCTTTAAATGCATCTACTACACCTCCGAGGGTCGGGGCACCACTCTGGAACAGATTATGGATATAGGTGACATTATGAGATGTATAAGGATATCCGGTTGTAACAACCATACCGCATCCTGTCTGGAAAAGCACAACAACATGCCCCTGGATCCCCTTAAAAAACGTATCAAGACCAGGGAATATGCCACAACCAGAACATGCTGAATGACCCTGTGATATCCTCTTAGGCATTTCATTTAGAGGTCTTCCGCTTACACCTTTGATATCAAACTTCCCTGTCTGAGCATCTCTGTTCAAAGAAATAATCCCTGGTGATGTCTCCTCCTTAGTCATCGGAGACTGTTTCTGTCCCGGTGTATAACTCAGATCACCCGGTGTTGCACCTACATATTCAAATGGGATTTCAACCTTTCCTTTCTTTGCAACATCACTCGCTTCCTTTAACATATCCATTGCATCTTCCACATAAAATTCTTTTCCACCAAGACCATAGACACGGCTGATTATAAGGGTTTTGTTATCAGGATCATCTTTAAGGGCAGCCTTTATTTCTATTGACATGTTACCACCCCACCCGCCAAAGGATTCCTGTCTGTCAGCAACACAAAGGGCCCTGATATTCTTCATACATTCCCTGATCTCTTTAACTGGAAACGGCCTGATAACATTAGGCATCATCACACCAACCTTAAACCCTTCAGCCCTTAATCTGTCAACTGCCTCTTTTGATGTTTCAAATGCAGAATTGAGAATAACGAGGGCAATATCCGCATCTTCCATCATGTAAGTATCAAGGATTCCATACCTCCTGCCACTAATCTGATAGTAACTGTCAAAGACCTCTGCAAGACGGTTATAGGCCATTTCCATGGCCATGGATTGCTGTTTCTTGTTGTTTATCAGATCAGGATCGTTCATATAAGGTCCGATGGTAATTGGATTCTTCACGTCAATAGAGATATACTTTGGCGGATGAAAGCCCACATAATTCTGGACTACCATTTTATCTGAAAAGTACTGCACCCTGCGCTTTTGATGACTTGTAAAAAACCCATCATAGCAGACAATTACCGGTAGTCTAACATCTTCAAGCTCACCGATTTTTACACCAATAATATTCATATCATAGGCTGCCTGCGGATCTTTTGCCATTAGAATAATCCAGCCGCAATTTAGGGCCATCATAATATCGCTATGATCGCATCTTATATCAAGCGGGCCTGAAACAGAGCGTGCAACAACATCAAGCAGCATTGGGAATCGTGTCCCTGACTGGACAGGCAACTGTTCCATGGCATATAGAAGACCCTGTGCAGATGTGGCATTAAATACCCTTGCACCAGTAGTTGATGCACCATAACATATGGCTGCTGCACCATGCTCTCCTTCACCTGGAATTAACAATATATCGTGTTCACCTTCAGCCTTCATCTCGTCCAGGTTCTCTGCAATTTCTGTAGATGGTGTAATCGGGTAATAACCCATTACATGAAAATCTATCTGGCTCGCAGCGAGTGAAGCCATTTCATTCCCGCTTAAAAAATCTGTCTCCTGTTTTATATCTTCTCTCGTTTCCGTATCCATTCTTCCTCCCTGGTAGCCTCCTATTTTGTTAATTTCTTCCTAAATGGATGAGGAACTGTTATCTCATCAACATTGTAATCACTCTCTTTCACTGTTGTCAGGGCCCTGGGTTTACAAATCCATACGCATTGCAGACACCCTTTACAGTATTGATAATCAATCCCTTTCAGGAATATAGCCTTTTTTCCTGTCTTTGATACACCCTTCTCCCATACAAAGCAGTAATCAGGACACGCATAATCACATTCACCACAATGGGTGCATGTCTCAAGATCTAAAACAGGAATAAATCCCATGCGTGAGGGGCTTAGATCCTTTTCTTTTGTAATCCCTGCACTAACAATAATCCCGCCAATAGGCTGGTTCATATACCCAAGCCGGGATGGATTTCTAATAAAAGGCTGGTACGGGTATTTCCCATCAGGCGGAAAGAATTCTACCTTAACTTCATTATATCCCCTGTCAAAGGCCTTTAAATTTCCAGGGACTGTCTGGGGATATTTTCTTCCAAATACATTTTTTATCGTTCCCCTCAGGGCATCCGGGTCAATAAAACCACTGAGCTTACATATAGCCCCGAGCATCGGGATGTTAACCCGGCTCTTTTCAGCCATAGCAATACCGAGTGCATCAAGGCATCCCAAATAACCACCGTGGAGTTTTAATATTCCCCTGGTCTCATTTGGGGTCTTTGTGGTATTCATCATAACAGTCGAATCAGGTCCTACACCCTGAAGGACAGGTACTATTTTGATGAGTGATTCATGAAATATGGCAAGTATATGCGGATTTTCTACAGGACTGTTATTCCTGATAGGGGTATCGGAATCGCATAGCCTCACATGGGCCTTCACAGGTGCCCCTTTTTTCTCTGATCCATAGGACGAAAAATTAGACCCGTTCAGCCCCATCCCGAGGACCCCTGCCTCTGCCAGTATCTTCCCTGCAACATTTGCACCGAGTCCCCCTATACTCTCCATTCGTATTTCAAAGAACCCCTGCTGGCTCTTCTTAGGAATAATCACACTGGTTGTCTTCCCGCTCTCCATATCTAATCTCCTGTGGAATAATAAGGATTATTCATAATAACCTTATTTGTCCTATTTTTCAACAGAAAAATTAAATATGAAATTTTTCTGTTGACAAAATCAATTACATCGGTAATACTAACATATTACGAACAAACTACAAATGAAATGGAGCTAATATGTCACTAAAACCGATAACATTGCGATTAGATGAGGAAGAGTACGAGAAATTAAAGGAATACCTCCACGAATTCGGCGATCCGGATATCAACGTCGCTTATGTCTTGAGGGCCTATATGCGGGATCTTAATAGAGCCTTGCCATACTTAGTGAAATCAGGTTGGGATTTGAAGAATTGTTTCGGATTGCTCGGTTTCTGGCTCAAACAGTTCGGCTCAATGACTGAGTTTGATATGTTCGCAAAAATGAGTGTCAATCCATGGGCATTCTGGAACGCCACAAGCCCACCCTCCGAACGAGGTGCAGATATGGGAGACAATACTGCTGAAGGAAAAAATGGTAAGAATTCTAAGGAAGAAGGAGGGAAGAGTTGATAATAATTAGGCGCTGTCAAATGGAGTTTATAGCATTCTACAATTATGAGGAGGCCCCATGTTTAATAACGAAATGAATAAAAAAATGATGGATCTTTTTGCTAATCCGCTGTTTAAGAAAGGTTTTTTCGACTTTTTCCTCAAGATGCAGCAGGAGGGCATAGAGGCGGCCCGGAAGCTCTGGACCACTAATGCCAACAAGAATCTCTTTCCAGACGCGATTGACATGTACGAGCGGATGGCAGATTTCTACATCATCTTCGGCTTCGTTCCTAAAACAAAGTATGATGAGGCACTCAACGAAAATAAAGGTTTGAAAGAAGAGAACAAATTCCTCAGAGATACGATTCGGGAACTTCAGTTAAGCCTTTTCACCGAGGGTGGAGAAAAGGTCCAGCAGATCTGGCAGAGCAGCATAGACAAACAGCTTGAGATGAACAAGGATATCTCCAGGAACTTTTTTGAACTCTTCAGGCAACTGAAGTCAAGCGTTTCATAAAGGCAGCAGGAAGACAACCACGTATCAGCATTAGCTGATACAATAACACAAAGGAGAATAGTATGGAAAAAGGACTGGAGTTTTTTGATGCATGGGTAAAATCACAGAAGGAATTTCTCGAGACAGGGTTGAAGTCGCAGAAGGAATTTATGACCAACTGGACAGAGTCTATTCAGAACCTGCAGGCATCATTCTTAAACCTCGGAGGTTTCCAGGAGGGTCCAGGTAAGGAGATGCTCAATCTGTTTAATCCATGGTTCAATACCATGGCCAATTCAACAAGGGTTTTCAGTGACGAGGTGGTGAAAATTCAGGAGACATGGAAAGGCGCCTTTGAGAAGCAGATGGAGATGAGTAGAGAAATGGCGAAGAACTCCTTCGAGTTTTTCTCAAGCAGGCTGGCGAAAAAAAATGGAGACATTGACATTGAAGAAAGAGAGCAAGTTGCTAAGAGACATGATTCGGAAACTTCAGTTAAGTCTTTTCACCGGGGAGGGAAAAAGTCCGGCAGATCCGGCATAGTAGCATAGATAAACAGCTTGAGATGAACAAGGATATCTCCAGGAATTATTTTTAACTCTTCAGGCAACTAAAGTCAATCGCTTCATAAAGGCAGCAGGAAGACAACCACGTATCAGCATTAGCTGATACAATAACACAAAGGAGAATAGTATGGAAAAAGGACTGGAGTTTTTTGATGCATGGGTAAAATCACAGAAGGAATTTCTAGAAACATGGTTGAAGTCGCAGAAGGAATTTATGACGAACTGGACAGAGTCTATTCAGAAGCTGCAGGCATCGTTCTTAAACCTCGAAGGTTTCAAGGAGGGTCCAGGTAAGGAGATGCTCAATCTGTTTAATTCATGGTTCAATACCATGGCCAATTCAGCAAGGGTTTTCAGTGATGAGGTGGTAAAAATCCAGGAGACATCGAAAGGCGCCTTTGAGAAGCAGATGGAGATGAGTAGAGACATGGTGAAGAACTTCACCGAGCTTTTCAAGCAGGCAGGTGAAAAGAAATAAGGACATTAGACAGTGAGAGAGGAGACGTTTCATGGAAAGTGCTAAAGACTTTTTTAATAACTGGCATAAATCTCAGGAGAAAACCTTCGAGGACCTGATGGAGACAATGAGGAAGATGCAGCAGGCCTTTTGGGGTCTCGGAGTATCTGGGGGAGGTACGCAGGATCCAGGGGGGTTTCAAAATATTTATACTTCCTGGACAACGGCAATACTGAATGCCCTGGGTGAAATGGGCACTGAAAAAATGAGCGTCATCAATGATACCATCTTCAGGACCATGAGCAGTTCCAATGCCTACCTGAAGCTCTATGAAATATGGCTTCCTCTCTTTAGGGCAATTCAAGAGAAGACACTGAACCCGGATTCCTATAAAGACCTTGCAGACCCGGTGAAATACAAGGAAGTGCTGGACAAGATCTTCGGTTTTTATCCTGATTCGATCTCGGGATTCTTCACTCAGGCTGCAAAGTTGCTGGAGACCTTTGCAGGTTCTGCGCAGGAATTTATGAAACCCTG
>Ga0209211_10002410_pt1 | contig 32370 bp, 29 predicted proteins | sample RifGroA2_FD_183992 | JGI IMG/M metagenome (GOLD analysis project Ga0209211, IMG submission 183992) | Groundwater microbial communities from Rifle, Colorado, USA - Groundwater A2 (SPAdes) (version 2) | ecosystem: Environmental > Aquatic > Deep subsurface > Groundwater | place: Rifle, Colorado... | reverse complement strand
CCCGGAAGTGGCAGGTTCCTGCGCATCCATTATTACCGCGAATCCGGCTGGTTTTCTCGATCTAAACCATTGTCTGATTTCTTTTAATTGGCATCCCCCTGTCGCCAGCCCGATTCCACGGTCAACCGGAAAAAGTGGCCAAAATTCAAATGTCCATGGCGAGATTGGAAGCTGTCACACCATTACGGGTAGCAACTAACTTTTATGGCGCAATACCGCAACGAGAAGGCCAAGGTTATTTTCCGACAGACCACGGAATGCCGCCTTGAAGGCTTTTGCTGGAATAGGAATTTGGTCGTCTAAACCGTCGATACAGGCGTTGATGGCACTAAACGGAATAGCCTCATGGCTGTGGTACCCAGTGGAGACAGACAAGTCACCGGCCCCCAGCAAACGCTTTGGCTGACGTTTACCGCCGACTCAATCCCAATCGCATAACCATGCTAGCATCACATTGATAGTAGTTTTGTTGTTCTCAATAATCATGGCACGGCTGCAAAGAGCCCAAAGGCACAATATGGAAGACAGTCTCCTACATTTAGAACGCTTCGAGAACATTTGGTTTGAGGACCCCTTTTTCGACTCCTTGAAGGCCGATTACGCTGAGTTTGGCGAATGGTTCAAGAAAAAGGGGGCTCACCAAGCGTTTACGTTCCGGAACGACGCAGGCCTGCTGGACGGTTTTTTGTATCTCAAAATAGAGGATGAGCCGATCCTAGATACAAATCCGCAATTGCCCCATGCCCGCCGGCTGAAAATTGGGACTTTCAAGGTCAACCCACACGGCACACGTTTAGGCGAGCGATTCATTAAGAGGGCATTTGACGTTGCGGTACAAGAGCGGGTGAACGCCCTTTATGTGACGATTTTTGAAAAGCATACCGCTTTGGTCGAGCTGTTCATGAAGTATGGCTTCGTACGGCGTGCAGTCAAACAAACAGAAAACGGAGAAGAGTTAGTTTTCGAACGGCAGCTTGACTTCGTAGTCGGCGACGTGGTGCTTGACTACCCTCGTATTCCGATAACAAACAATAGACACTTCATTCTGTCACTGTACCCCGAATGGCACTCTCGTTTGCTACCCGACTCCCTGCTGAAAACGGAGAGCTCTTCTATATTGCAGGATGTCTCACATAGCAACAGCATCCACAAAATCTACTTGGCTGCGATGAAGGGCATAGATCAGTTAAAGCGTGGAGATACGTTACTCATTTACCGAACCGCGGAAGGTGGGCCAGCCTACTACACCTCAGTCGTAACATCGTTATGCGTCGTAGAGGAGCTAACCAATATCAGTCACTTTCCTACTGTAGATCAGTTTCTGGCCTACTGCGCTCCCTATAGCATTTTCACGGAGACCGAGCTAAGAAACCTATACCAGCGACGACGATATCCTTGGATAATACGATTTACTTACAATATTGCATTTCACAAACGCCCAAACCGTCAGGCACTCGTCGAGCAAGTAGGCCTAGACATCAATGGATATTGGGGTTTCTTTCAAATTTCGACACAACAACTTAACAGCATTCTTCAGCTTTCCGGCGATCATGAAAAAGCGAATTCTCTTGTCTATTCATCCTGAATACGCCAATGCCATTTTTGATGGGCGCAAAGGTTTTGAATTTCGACGCGTCCTATTCAAGAAAGATGTCCGAGAAATAGTCGTCTACGCAACTTCACCTATTTCACGTGTGATAGGGAAGTTTGAAATCGAGGATATCTACGTTGATTCTCCAAATGAGCTCTGGGCCAAAACAGAGTTTCTTGCAGGAGTGACAAAGGAAAAGTTCGATACGTATTTTAAGGACAGGGAAAAGGCGTTTGCCATTAAGGTTTCGAATCCGGTTCGCTTTTCAAAATCCCAGCCTTTATCGAACTACGTCAGTTCGAATACCCCACCCCAATCATTCTGCTACGTTTGAGAAGTATGGCTACTAGCACCGTCCCCCCGACGTATGGTTTGCTTTGCTTCGCCCGACACCCGTCTGGCTGGATAGCCCCGACCAATTCTCCTTTCGTATTACCCGAGATTCACCTAAATATCTGGGAGCAGGAATCAAGTAAGAAAGCAAATACTGCTGATTCCTTGCTGGACATCGGGCTAATGCTCGACGTGAATGATCAGACGACATCAATCGAGTTAATTTTTCCTATAAAAATTAACTTGTCCACAGTAAAAGACCTATCGTCGGTTGTGTCGCAACCCCAAGCAGTCCCGGCAATATTTAACGAGAGTTGGGCTGTCGCTTCAATGGGTACTCAAGGCAAAGATGCTGTCGTTTATGACCCTTCTGGGCGAAGCAAGAACTTTGCTATCGTGAGTGTAGAAGGTGCCATTGCTGAAACTAAGCATTCTGGCCATGACGCCCTGTCAATTTCAATCCAATCGCTGATTCAGCGTGGGAAGATAGTCGCAAATTCCACGGGGCACTCTATTGAGCGTGTGTATATCCGATTTCGTCTACTTGAGTTTAAGAGGGATTTTTACTGCGTAGGCACCGGACAAAATACCGAGAAGTGGTGGCAGCCATCGTGGCAAAGAACAGAAGACATTGACTTCCGCATCAATGTAAGACGCGGCGCCCCACCCGGCCTTGAAGGCACAATTGGGAGCTTCCTTGACTTCTCCAAGGTGCACCTTTTCCTAATGCGATCGCGGGCTAAAGACATCATCTTCCAAGACAAGCTATTTAAGGCATCGCGCTCTCTTGAAGATGAAGAATTTTGGGCGAAGTACTCGATTTACGGAACCACGACGAGTCTTGATGCAAGTCTTAAACGCGTGCAGAACAGCCTTGGCTATCACTGGAAATCAGCAAATCCCGCATCCGTGAAAGAGTTTGGCACACTGGCTAGATTCAAGATTGTTGAGTTTGGTGTTGGGAAGTTCGTCGCTGTGGCTCTTATTGTAGGTGCAATGGGTAATATGCTGTGGGATGGTCTCAAAGCCGGCCATGCTTTGCTGTTTCCACCAGTCGCTGCAGCGGCACAGCCCACAACTAGCTGCCCAGAGGCAAAGGCACCATTACCGTCAGCAGACCAGCGCAAACAGGGCGGAAAGACAGGTGGTCCTACTACGTTGAAGAGGGAAGAAAAATGAGTCTTCTCTTAACGAAAGATACTCTAGGCCAAGATCCTTCGCTCTTAAATGAAGCCATTAACGTCATCTCTCAGGACGCTGAGTTTTTACGATCTAGCTATCCACTATTCGATCAGTGGTTTGCCCAAAAGGTGCTACCTGGGATTTATACAGGGGAACGCACGTTGCTGATTGAAAAGCGCGCCTCATTAGCCGTCGCCTACATGATATTGAAACACACCGACACTGAAAGGAAATTGTGTACGCTTCGCGTTCGCCCGAATTACGAGAGTAAGGGACTTGGCGTTCGACTGTTTCAAACAGCATTTGAATTACTTGGGACAGAGCGTCCTCTGTTGTCAGTATCAGAGCTAGCCGCACCAAAATTCGAACGAATTTTTAAGTACTTCGCCTTCGGGCAAGAAGCGGCTTACCTAGGGAGATACATCCCAATGGTGAACGAACTAGCATACAACGGGCTACTTGATCATCCCCCTGTTTGCCATTTATCTGTGCGGGTGCAACACCAATGAAGGATTATTCTTGCTACGTGCGATCCAGCATTGGTTTCAGTTAGTGTTGCTTGCAGGACCGTTTCATCTACGCCGACAGCAGCAAGCCTACACCTACGTAGAGCGGGAAGTGTCTGATGGCAGCAACGACAAAGTGGAAATGCCTTAGTAGCATCAAATACAGTCTGTTAAATCCCCCATTTCCCTCTCTCGGTTAAGGGAAATGGGCTTTCGTTCAAGATTACTCAATCAGACTTTTCATGTCGCCCAAATACCGATGCGCCTCAACCAACCGGATTAAGCCAGAACGTGCTCTGTCCAGATATCGACCAGACATCAAAAAAGCCAACCCGAAAAGGTTGGCTTTTTGTTTTGCAGATGTGCAGTCAATCAATTGATGGCTGGAGTTTTACGCATAACTTGGCAAAACCACTGTTCCGCCAGACATCTTTTAAGCAATTCCCACTTCATTATTTAAAGGGATTAGTGGCCGCGTAATAGATTTCTAAACCATATCGCAGCGTCGTTGGTACCTCTTGGAATTTTCATCTCCAATCCACGTTTTGGACGAGTGCTGGAAATCGGCCTAATCTGACTTTCAGTGTTTGCCCGGAATCAGGCAGCTATGCTGCAGGTACTTGCTGCTCAGCCTGAAAGGGCATCGAGCGGCAGATTTCTCGGTCGGTGTAAGACTCCCGCCTGAACCGGGCGGCTACGCTCAATTACCTACCGTTTGGTCACCAATGGTGGTCGATAGCCGCTATCGTCAATGGGGCAGCCCTAACGTTTGCCGATTAGCAATTCAAGCATCAGTGGCGAGCTAACGCGCTGAGTGAATATTCCATGTGTCTATATATAAAAGAGGGCTATGCAATTAAACTACTTACATCGTGCCGTAACCGTGAAAATGGAGTGAAAGATGGGCAAGATCCAAGTCGACATGTTCGAGGTTCAACTGGGCGCCGCATTATTGCTACAGTTTCAGTTGGAAAATGGTCAAGTGGTTCGTGTTCTTGCCGATGCAGGCGTAGACAAAACCTCCGGCTACCCGATTAATCACGTCTTCAAAAAACTATTTGATGCCGCAGGTGCGCCGACAAGCATCTGGTCCGATTTCAGCGAGGAAAGACCTAAGCTGGATCTCATCGTCGGCACACATTACGACGCGGATCATCTTCGCGGTCTGGTGCCAATCATCGAGAATTTGGATCTGGAGATTGACGAAATCTGGCTCCCGCCTATTCAGGATGACGATGGTGAGGTTAGTGTAGGCAGCGTGTCAGGAGGAAACGCTAGCCTTGTGAAGCGCCTCATGGCGGAAGGTGGGGAAACGGTTCTAGCGCGCTACCTCACAAAAAGACTTGAGCGCATCGCAGATGTGGACCGTGTTTACGAAAAGGGTTTGGCCGAGTGGCACCAAGAGAGCTACGGTGAATTAATGGGGCGTGTGATTGACGACCACAAGGCGCTTCGCAATCAATCTCAGCCTTTGGAGCGAGAACTACAGACGAACCCTGATCAGATGACAAGCTATTTTGAGCTACAGCGTTCCGCAGCAGCTCAGGCGCTCAATCAATTCGATGACGAACATGAGCATGAGCATCTGGAAGAGCAAGATCAACGCTTCGTCGACGCTGTCGAGCATTTGAAGTACTACGAAAGTGGCTGGCGCTCAGAAAGAATGTATCCCCCGGGCAGCGCGTGGCATGACTTCGTAGCGTTTGAACGATCGCCACCCCGCTGGCACAATGAAGCCATTCTTCGATCCGACCGTCTCGCTCTGGAGACCATCCGCAAGTCGGTTGCAAATGAAGCTATCAATGCAACGAACTTGGCCGAAGTCGTGAATGCCATCAAGAGACGCCATGCAACTGGAGGCAGACGCATCCGCATCGTTTCCGAAGCCATTCCTCAGGGAGCACCACGGTACTTCCGCTGGAATGGCAAGGCGTTCCAAGAAGCGAATCCGAGCTCCAAAGGAGAATTGGGATTCCATCTGATGGGGCCTTCTCATGAACTCATCGCGAAGTTACACGAGAAGCTGCCGATCGGCACCTACATCCTTGCATACCGAACCGAAGGCCTGATGTCAGGAACGGTCACACCCAGCAATCGCTTGAGCTATGTGATGCGCTTCCATCTGCAAGAACAGGCCATTCTGGTAACAGGGGACGCTGGTTTCACCGACTTTTCCCCCGCTCGATCCAAAAACTACTATCCCGAGCTTCTGGCGCTGCTGACACCATTGCACGTGGTACAAGTGGCTCACCATGGCGGCATGAATCACCGCTTCTATGAGGCGCTTAAAGCTGGCGGATTACCCAGTCAGAATGACTGGTCGTTTCTCATGCTGTCACATGCAACTAACGATACGACGCGTCCGCGTGCCGAATTCAGCAGGTTTGTCGCGCTGTTTCGCAACGACCACCGGAACGACGTTTCGGTGTTGTTCACGAGCCAACCTACCCACGACAAAGTCGATACTATTCTGGACCTGATACATCCAGTGGTACCGGGCAGTCCGATAGGCAGAGAAAGTGGTGATGTACGACTGTCGTTTCCTTTCGAGGCTGATCTTGAGCGCGCAGGAACGCAATGGCGAGTCCAACAACACTACGTAAAAGTTTAGCCGCCAGATGCCCTCGCAACTTGTCACGACAGAATAGCAGCGCCGGCCGAGAGCCGCGAACCTAGCATCTAGAATTCAAGCCGCACTAACGGTTTATCCAAATTAAGGACAAGTGGGTAAATAAAGGGGGTATCGAATGAAAGACTTGCTCGACAAGCTAACCAGTTACAACCTTTTCAACTATCTGCTTCCAGGAGTCATCTTTGCCGCACTGGTTGATAGGCTCACTTCTTTTCATACGATTCAAGACAGCATAGTTATCGGGGTCTTCGTGTATTACTTTATCGGCTCTGTTATTAGCCGAATCGGCTCGCTTTTTATCGAGCCACTTCTAAAGCGAACTAAATTCGTAACTTTTGCTCCATACGCGGACTTTGTTGCCGCCGCCAAAGAAGACCCTAAGATCGAGATCCTATCGGAACAGAACAACATGTATCGCACTTTCTGCTCAATGTTGCTCCTATTCGGCGTGGTAGCAGCATTCGACAAATTTGGCAAAGAGTGCCATTGGCTAAAAGAATGGGGGGGTTATTTGGCACTAACTCTACTCTTCGCCTTGTACCTGTTCTCATACCGCAAGCAATCTAACTACATCACAAAGCGAGTTCAACTTAAACAAACTCAATAGAGTTGAAATAACTCGGGAGCCCCGGCATGGCAAGAGTTCACTTTATTAACGTATATCCTGGCGACTGCACGGTAGTTCAACACGCCAGTGGTCGCGTGACGATGATTGACATCTGCGACGGAAATTCAGAAACGACCCAAAAAGCAAACTTTTCTGAAGCAATGAAGACGGCAGGGCGAGCAGCCGGTAATTTTCGCATGTGCGACCACAACACCAACCCAATCGATTATTGCAATTGGATAGGTATAAAGAAGGTATTCCGGTTTGTCTTGACGCACCCAGACATGGACCACATGGATGGCTTCAATCGATTAGTCGATGAAATTGGAATCAACAACTTCTGGCATTCCGGTACCCGCCGCGAAAAGCCCGAATTCAATAACAACTCGCAATACATCGAAGAAGACTGGGATCGATATGTAAAGGTCCGCGATGGAAAGGAGAAGGATGTCACGGTCGTCACCCACTTGGCGGGGGCTCAATTTATCTATGCAAATAAGGATGACAACGATGGCGTAGGTGACGCACTTCACATATTGGCACCCACGAAAGAGTTATTAGCCGATCCCGACCTTGACGATGATGTAAATGAGGGTTCTTACGTCGTCCTCTATCGAAGTGCCGGAGGAAAAGTATTGTTCTGCGGTGACGCCCACGACGCAGCCTTCGAACAGATAAAGAACAACTATGCCAACGATGTTGCAAACACTTCCGTGATGCTAGCCCCCCACCATGGTAGAGACTCGGGCCGCTCGTACGATTTTCTAGACTTCATCAAGCCAAAATTAACCATCATAGGATGTGCTCCCTGCCAATACATTGATTACGGACAATGGTCTCGACGTGGCTTAGACATCCTTACCAGCAACCAAGCCGGCAACATAGTTCTCGATATCGGTAACGGATACATCGACGTATTCATTGAGAACAAGACATATACCCAATCAGTACTAGGAAACGCTACCCTAATAACCAATGATTTGGGCTACTACTGGCTTCGCCGCATCAAAGAATAAAACCCTGAAAGTTCCTTCAGCTTTCTTCCAATTTAAGCAACAAGGCCGTTTTGCGATCAAAACCGGAAGCTGATTTGTCACTGGGCCAAAGTCGGCTTTGGCCGAGAAACTGACCCTCAAAGAAAAAGCCCACTTGAACTGGTGGGCTTTTTCTTTCGAAGATCTGTGCAGCTAATCTATTAATAGCTGGCATTTTAGCCATAACTTGGCGAAATCACTGTTCCACTAGACATCTTTTAAGCAGTTCCAACTTCGTGATTTAAAGCAATTAGTGGCTGCATATTTGATTTCTAAACCATATCGCGGCGTCGTTAGCATGACCAGGTTCAGAGTGATTCAGCTTCACCGCGACGGGGCTGGGAATCGCAATGAGCTACACCACTACTTTTGGTTTGGCGAGTTGGAAAATGATTTTTACTTCACAGAGAGTACCGCTTTCATCCTTATGAATGGCATTGAACTCAGGGAAGTATTCCGCGTAAATAAGTCCGTCCGTGTATCGGGCACGTATCATCCAAGCACATGGGAACGAAAAATATAACCGTATATTATTGATTTATATAAATGTGTTTGCATTCATGCATCGGTGCAAACACTATTTAAATAGTGAATTGACATAATCGCAACATCAGCGGATTTTCCTCTCATTTTTTTGCTTGACCTGCCACAAAACATCGCTAATGATAGGTATCAGGAACAACAATGAACCGCTACAACCTCACCCCTCGCGTTAGCAATATAGCCGCCACGAATACCGTGGTGGTCACTACCGCCTATTCCCACGCGGGGAGAATGAACACTTGATGCAGTAGTACAGAAGCATTCCCAGTTCCACCTAAAACCCCGCCAGGCTACCCGCCAGCGGGGTTTTTTATTTTCCGGCCACAAGCCAGATCAGAGAGGAAAGCAAATGGACAACCTTATTTCACAGTCAGCCGCAATCAGACTATCGGGGCAGAGAGATATCCCGCCAGGTTTCCAAATTCACCGCCAACAAGGCAATGCAGCGATGCTTCTGCCAACCGTTCTGATCAAGCAAATGCAGCAGGAAGCCTCTCAGCAAGTCGCCGACGAGGAAGCGGACGAAGAGGAAGCTGCATTAGAGGCGTGCATTCCTGAACCAGCCCCAGTTGGCACGACGCCTCTCGTCCCTGTTTTCAATCGAGAGTCGATTGACCGAGCGACCAAAACGGTCAAGGCTGATGGTGATGAGAAATCCGGTCAGATCCTGCCGACGCTCGAAGATGCAAAACGCGATGACGGCTATCGACATGCGCTGTCAGGCAATGTGACGCTGTCCCATATTCGGGATCATCTTCAAAATGTGGTGAGCGAAATGCCGAACCTTGCTTTGGCGGCGGAAGCGTTGGCTTCAGAATTGGCGCTGGCACTATCTGGCCCACCCGATGAATTCCGAGTGACCCCCATGCTCTTGTACGGAGCACCAGGGATTGGCAAAACGCGCTTCGTTTCCCAGCTCGCGGCGATTCTCGGCGTCGGTTTTGACAAGCTATCCATGGGCGCAGCATCGGGAGCTTTTGAGCTCTGTGGCGTTTCACGGGGTTGGGGAACGACCCGGCCAGGCAGAATCGCCAAACTTCTGGCCCGGGGAGAGAGTGCCGCACCCGTGGTTTTGCTGGATGAGATCGACAAGATGGGTTCCGATCCCCGGTTTCCGGTGATCCCGACTCTGCTCGACCTTCTCGAACCCGATTCGGCACGACATTTTCGTGATGAATGCCTGGAGCTCGAGTTCGATGCGAGCCGGATTATCTTTGTTGCCACGGCTAACGAGATTCATGACATCCCCGGACCGTTGTGCTCGCGCATGCGCATGATCGAAATTCTGCCGCCAACGCTGGAGCAACGTTTTCAGGTTGTAAGCCGCATTGCCGCCGGCTTCGAGGAACGCTATGGCGTGACTTTCAGCAATGAAATCCTGAACCAGATTGCAGAGAACCGGGGCATTGATTTGAGAGGCGTACAGCAGATCCTTCGCCAGGCTGCCGGTCGGGCTTTGATCCAGGACCGTCAAATCACAAACGACGATTTAAATTTGCCAGACGAAATTGGGCAAAGAATGGGATTCCTATGAAGTTTGCGCTCTATTCCGATTTACATCTTGGTCTCGGCTTGTGGGGGCCGCCCGCGCTCGATGTCGACGTTGTGATCCTTGCTGGCGACATAGCAAGTCACACGCATGGTCTGGCATGGGCGGCCGGAGCGTTTCATCAGGAAACCGCTTCCCCTGCTGTGTTTTACGTGGCGGGCAATCATGAGTATTACGACGCGCATCTCGGCCTGCTCGATCAGCTGCGCCAGCCCAAGTGGGAACAGTCGGGGGTTCAGTTCATGGAGAAACGCGTAATCGAAACCGGCGGCGTTCGCTTTCTCGGCTGCACGCTATGGAGCGCCTTTGATCTATATGGAGCCGATAAAGTTGAGGCTTATATGGCCATCGCCAAGCGAAACATCAATGACTATTGGATGATCCAAGCGCATGGTGCTGTTCGCCTTGAGCCACGAGATACATTAGCACTCCATCGAAAGGCCGTGCACTGGCTCGATACCGAGCTTGCGAAACCATTCGATGGCAAGACGGTGGTCATCACGCATTTTGCCCCGCACCGTGGATGCGTAGAGCCGAAATTCGAAGGGAGCGATTTCTCGCCTTACTTCGTCACGGATCTTTCCTGGTTGATGGCCAAGTACCGTATCGCTGCCTGGTGCTATGGGCACACGCATGGCAATACCGACTTCGAGGCAGAAAACGGATGTCGTGTAATCTCAAATCAGCTGGGATATCCAAGTGAGCGCGTGCGCGCTGACAATGGCTTTCGGCCAGACTTGGTGATCGAACTATGATTCTATTCTTCGACTTCGACATCCGTTTTGCATCCTTTTGGCGAATACCGGCCAATAGTTCCACTGGAAGTCAGAAACGAAGCCGAACTGGGTCAAGTTGCCTCATTAGCTCGAAGACTGCTTCTGGGGCAAACGGCCTTGGAAAAGGAATTTCCTACCTATCGGTATGCAAAAACACCCATTCGCTGCAGAATACAACCATTTAATCAATAGGTTAGTATGCACGCGTGCATACTCGATCAAGCGAGAGATCGTTATGCGAATCCAGCTTCTATCGGATGTGCACATTGAGCTTTACCCCTTTCAGCCCCAGGTGCTGCCGGTCGACTTGGTCATTTTGGCCGGCGATATCCACACCAAGGCCCGTGGCATCAAGTGGGCGGCCGACAACTTCGGCGTTCCAGTTTTATACGTGCCTGGCAACCATGAATTTTATTCTGGCCACCTCGACAAGACGCTTTCCAAAATGCGTTCGGAAGCCGCGAAAACCAAAGGCCAAGTGACCGTTTTGGAACGTGAAAGCATCGTGATCGGTGAGGTTAAATTCCTTGGTGCGACGTCATGGACGGACTTCTCTATCCATGGCGAACGGCTGTATTCGGCTCTGGACGCCGAGCGGGTGATGAGTGATTACACGAAGATCCGGGCGACAACCAAGTATCGCAAGTTGATCCCATCCGATCTGATCCGGATCAACGAGGAAACCCGTGACTGGTTGCGCCGCGAGCTTGCGACGCCCTTCGCCGGGAAAACTGTCGTCATTTCGCATCATGCGCCCAGCCCTTTATCAATTCCTGAATGGCGGCGGAAGTGCAAAGACGAATTGAACCCCGCCTATGCCAATGACTGGACAAATGAAGCCTTCTGGACGCCCGACCGCATCGATTTTTGGGTTCATGGTCACATTCACCAAGCGTGTGAATACAAAGTGAATGGGGTTCAGGTGGTGTGCAATCCAAAAGGATACGGCGACCGTTTCGGTGGAGAGGCGCTTATCAACAACTTCAATCCTTGGCTGGTACTCGATGTCTAAGTCGCCCGTTCTCTTCCTTGATTTCGACGGCGTACTGCATCCGGATTTCGCTCGGGGCGCTGCGTTATTTTCAGCCCGGCACCTGATCTGGCAATTGCTCGATACCTGCCCGCACATCGAGGTCGTATTTTCGACAAGCTGGCGCGAGATTCATCCAGTCCATGAACTGATCGAGTTCGTGACTGCCGGCGGTGGCGAACAGCATGCCGGCCGCTTTATTGGCACCACGCCTAGCATGGTGTCTGAGCGCGGCGCCAACATCACGCAATGCTATCGGCGGGAAACCGAAATCAAGCTATGGCTACTCGGCAACGGCCAGAACCATCGGCCGTGGCTCGCCCTGGATGACTTCAAGGAATACTTCTCACCCAACTGCACGAACCTGATTGCAATCGACCACATCACGGGCTTGAAGCCTGAGCACATGGAAGTCCTGATTGCACGATGCCAGCCATGAGAATCTATTACGACACTGAATTTACGAGCCTCGACGGAAACGTCGATTGGGACATGATTTCGGCCGGGTTCGTTACAGAATGCGGCGAAGAATGGTACGTGGAGATTACGGATTTTCTGCATGAGGACTGCTCACCCTTCGTAGTCGAAACCGTGCTCCCGCTTTTGGGAAAAGGCGACAAGATTCCTGAACGGATGCCTTCGACGCATTTTGCGTGGCGTTTCTGCAACTGGCTGGAGCGATTTAAAGAGCCGATCCAGCTTATATCGGATCACTCGGTCGATTGGCACATCATTCACAGCTACTGCTATGCCGAGTTTTCAACCTTCCCTGCCAAGGTCCAAGGGCAGGTTTGGGTTCGATCAGATCAGATCGAGATCCAGCGTGCACTTGTCGACGTTGAGAATGCCTTTTGGGAGCAGCATCCCGGCATGATTCATCATGCGCTCTACGATGCTCGCCGACTGAAGCTGATTGCAGATACTCAACGCGAAAAACATCAGGCGATTTTTGGTAGAAAGTCATGAACCAGCAAGCCATGGAGATCATTGTGTGCGATCGCGACACCCGGGAGCAGTTAAAGGGCTACCGGAGGAAGTACCGATACGGCTATCAAAGATGCGAACTGTGGGCCTTCCTCCCTCTAGTTGCCTTGATCCATGGAGGAGAAGGTGATTAAGCCGCTAATCTGGATGCTAGGCGACAACCATGGCAACTTCGATCACGTCATGGAAACTGTAAAGCATACCGGGGAAACCCCGGCTGCCGTGATTTTTCTCGGGGATCTAGAGTGCCAGAGCTCTTTCTCCGATTGCATTAGCGATCTGGAAAACAATGGGATTCCGGCTTACTTTATTCCCGGTAACCATGACACTGACAGCGCAGAAAACTACCTGAATCTTTATGGCGACAAGTTGTTCCAAGAGCGAAACCTGCACGGCAAAGTTACAACCATCGCAGGTTTCAAGGTCGCCGGGCTAGGCGGGGTTTTCCGGGGGCAGATTTGGAACCCTGATAGCGAGAACGTACCGGAGATCCGCAACTGGCCGGCACTGATTGCCAGCCAAAATTCAAAACGCCCAAACCGACTGCACTTGGAGCGTCCAACTATTGAGCAGATCAGTCGGGATGGTCTGCTACGCAAGCATTCCTCAACAATCTTCTACGATGACTGGTTAAATCTATATGGCCAACAGGCTGACATCCTGGTGAGCCACGAAGCGCCGGATTGCCATCAACATGGCTTCCAAGCGATGACGGGCCTAGCGCAATCGATGCGCGTGAAGTTGGCGTTTCATGGGCATCACCATCAACATCGAAACTACAACGAGCACACCGCTCAACTGGGTTTTCAGGCATTCAGTGTGGGGTTTATGTCAATTGTTGATCAGTACGGCGGCCAGCTAACCAAATAGCCAACCGTGTGGGTGACAAGATGGTTCAAAAACGAACAAGCAAGCGAGCGCGGCAAACTGAAATATTTGCCCGGTACATGACCATTGATCGTTGGTCTCTTGGTATGCACTTCTCCATTGATAAGCCACGCGGCTTGCCACCTGAGCGGAGAACCCTTCAGTGCATTGAATTCTTTGGAACACTCGATGAACCGATCAAAGGACTCACCCAGGTGCATGGCTCAATCTTTCCTTCCGAGAAAGTAACAATTGCCCAACACATTGAGCCAAGTGTTGGCTCGATTATTTCTCTTCGGGAGCGGGTCGATGTTGTTGCCCACCTAACCAATCAAGAATTCACATGGCTACTGACCTTGGCCACAGGAAATGCATTGGCCGGAGCACATATGGCTTTCCATAAGCCATCGTACGGACACGCCCAGATTGTTTCGCTATCGTTTTACAGTGAATTACCATCTGCTGACGAGAGATAGGGGCTTCCAAATTTCCCAAGAGTAGTTCTTGCCAGTTTAAGCTGAAAATTCTGCGAGTTTTTGCTCAAAAGTGGATCGAATTGCTTCTTTGGAGTACATCGCCAGACCTGTACTCATATAGCCTTGCTGTTCAAGATCGAGCCATAGCCGTAAGGCGGCTTTGAATCCAAATTGATCCTGTTCAGAATCAACTCCCGAAAGAAACACATCTGGCCTCAGAGCCATGTCTTCGGGATCCCAGAGCCTAGCGCCACGAATTGCTGGTTCGCCTTCCTCCGTGCCGACCAAGGCCTCTCCCCAAGCAATCCGTTCGATTTCTTTTTCCGGTAGGTAAGTCCCCCGGATGTGCACGCCATTTTTCCAACAGATCGCAACAAACGCAGTCAGGCAAGCTCGCGATTTCCAGTAATCAAACACCCAGTTATTGCACAGATGGAATCGATAGATCGCCTTATTCCCAATCTCGCCAATCTTCTCACTCAAGACGACAAGAGCATAGCCTTCACCATCTTCTGGTGCTATCAACATACCGTCCAAAGTTCCCTCCGGATTACCCTCCCTGAGTTGATTCAAGAACGGCAGCACATCCCCTGATTTTTTGTAAAAGTCGTGACATGCGTAGACTTGGGACTCCGCCCCATCCAACCACTCTCTGCGCACACCAAACCGTTCGCAGGCTGCATCTAGCAGGGGTTCATCGAGCTTACTGAGGAGTGACAGATCGTCATGCACGTCCTTAACCGTCAAACCGTGACCAAAAAAGCGTGGAATCTGATTGCGATGGACGTTGTGACACTCAAACAACCGAACAAATCGGCTGCTCACAGATTCAGCTTGGGGCGTTTTTATTTTTCGGAGAAATCCGATGAACTTCCAGAGCTTTTCGCCAACGTTCAGGGCCGAATGAATCTCACCGATCATAGTTTTCGATCTTCAGAAGTAGTCTTTCAACGATAGTCGTCACGAATTAGTCAGAGTCCTTTAATTCTCTTGGTAGGCCCGCTCGATCAGGGCTTTTGCCTTCTCGAAGTCTGCCGGCTTTCGCAGCACAACCTCCAGATCGCCTGTTCCCCAGTGACCGATGTTGGTGACATCCCGCAAGAATCCCGTTTCGGGTTCGACAGTTGCCGGATCAAGCTTCAGCGTCAAGATAATGCGGGGATCCTGCTTGGAGGTCATCGAAAGGCAAACAAAGTTCTTCAAACGACGGAATGCCACGTAGAGCTTCAGGGGTTTCTCGATGATGTCGTCGCCTTGGGCGAGGATGAAGCTACGTGTCTGTTCAAACAGCGCCAGGAGTTCTGGCGAAGCGGTGGCGATCTGGTCGGCGTGCGTTTTCATAGCCAAGGTTGATGCCGCAGGCGCCTTCACTGGCTTGATATCCGAAACCTGCTCATCGATCTCAAAAGTCGCCTGCGTGCTAGTAGCGCTCGCGCCATTGACCAACTCGAACAACAACAGGTCATCGCCAAACAACTTGTAACGGATCAGCTCTATATTGCGATTTATCTGCGCTACAGCATGCTCGTCGTAACGAGTGAAATTAGCTGCAATGCAAAGTAGGCGAGTACCGCTCCACTCGATTTTGTCCGCTTCATCCTTACCGAGCTTTTCCATCACCAGGAAGCGGAAATCGGCTTTGTGATCCAGCAGCCAATCAAGGTAGAACAAGCCTTGGTTGATCACGTTTTCGTTGCTGTGGCGCTTATATTCGATGATCACAGGGCAACCATTCTCGTCCAGCCCAAGGGAATCAATTCGCCCGCGATGCTTGGCGCCCGTGCCGTACTCGGAAGCGAGGAAGCGCACACCAAGGAATGCATCCATCTGCGACTCGATAAGATTTTGCAATGTCTTCTCAACGGCTGCCGATTTTCCAGCCAGTTCCTCTGCATTGCCTGAAGAAAAACGAAACAGCTTGATATCGCTCACAATCAGATCCCTATCGATTCAGTAGCACTTCCGCCAGACTATCGAGCATCTCCTTGTGCGAGGCCCAGTCAGGCATGACAGATTCAAGCAGGCGATAATACTCCGGACTATGGTTATGCTCTCGCAGATGGCATAACTCGTGATAGATCACATAATCGATGCAGATCCGCGGGGCCTTCACCAACTGCGGGTTAAGCACGAGTTCGCCGGATGGCGAGCAGCTCCCCCACTGGGTGCGCATGTTCAGCAAACGGAAGCTCGGCGCCGCTGATAACCAAGGTAAGTGCGGGGCAAGCTCCGCTAACCGTCGGGCAAAAACCTCCCGAGCCCGCTGCCGATACCAATCCTCCAGCGCCGAACGAACCAATGAGGAATCGCGGCGCGGCACAGTAACCAGCAACTTGCCACGCAACAATTTGACGCTGGTTTTCTCCCCATCCGCCAGTTCCACCTTCAGCATATGGCGCCGGCCCAGGTAGAAGTGGCTCTCGCCGCTGACGTACTCACGCGGCAGGACATGCAGGCAGCGTTCGCGCCGGGCTTCAAGTTCGTTCCACAACCAGCGGGCACGCCGCCGCACAGCGTCAATCACCGTCTCCGGAGTTGCATCCTCCGGCGCATCGACACGGATCGAACCTTCCGGCAGCACGTGAATAGTGATTCGACGACGTGGCTTTGGCACAAAGTGAATGGCAAAGGCGATGCGCGCATCGCCATACCGGATGCTGCGCTGCATATCAGAAGCCGCCGCGACTCAAGCCGACGCGGGTCACCTGAATCACCTGCTCGATTACGCTTTTCGCTCGTTCCAGTCCCATCAACCCGAACAAACGGGGGAGTAGCGCTTTGCGGATCGCCGCCTCGATATTTTGTGGATTCAGCGAATTCTCAGCCACCGCATCGCGGACGATCTGGTCAATCAAACGGGCTTCCTCGACATACGCCCCTTCTTCACCCAGGACAAAGTCCCCCTCACCCAACACCATCCGGAAAATCCCGAAATAGGCCCGAGCGTGCGCGTTGCCCGCAAACACATCGGGCACGCCATCCAACTCGCGGCTTTCAACCTGCTCCTCGAATTTCTTGAATAGCGCGTACTGCTTCACCGGGTGTTCGAACATTGCCTCTGCCGCAGCAATCGCTTCCTTCAAGAGATCAGCAAACACCTTCTGGGCATAGGGATCATCGGCCAAGTCCTGCTCGATGGTCTTTTTCAGGCGGGTACGGATCATGTCCGTCTCGTTGCGGGTCTTTTCCTCACTCCAGTTCTCCGGATCGTCACCGCCCAGTTTGTGGACGACATAGACCCCCTCCGGCTCGCGCACTTCCTTACCGATCACCTGCTTATCCACCATGCGGCGAATCTGCTCTTCGTAAACGCTGTAATCGACCGTTTCCAGCGCATCCCGCCGGGCAATCTGGCGCAGGCTGGTGAAGAAGCGCAGGTCTTCCTTGTAAGTCGCCAACTTGGCTTCCGAAAAGGTGTGATCCTCATAAAAGCTGCGTGAAGCCAGCGCCGTTTGTAGGCACAGGCCAAACTTGGTCAGTGCCGCGTAAAAATCATCGCGCACCTTCTGGCGGGTATCGTAGCTCTGGCCCTCCTCATCCTCGGCGTACTTCGGCATCAACACGTGGCGGTATTGCTCCAGATCACGCCGGTTTTTCACGTCGGCAAAGATCACCCACAGGTCCTGATGCAAGCCAGGCAACTGCTTGTACTCACTGCTGAACTGCTGATAAAGCCCCTCGATGTCGGCCAGATCGTAGCCACCCTGGGTGCGCGCCTCCAGATCCTGATAAGCCTTCACCGCGGTATCCAGCTCCTTCAGGATGCCCCGGTAATCAACCAGGATCCCGTAGCGCTTGGCCTCGTGCAGACGATTGACGCGGGCGATGGCCTGGATCAGGTTGTGTTCCTTGAGCGGCTTGTCGATGTAGAGCACCGTATTGCGCGGCTCGTCGAAGCCGGTGAGCAGCCGGTCGACGACGATCAACAGGTCGGGCTCGCCATCCCCGGCAAAACCGTCCAGCACCCGTCGCTCGTAGCCTTCCTGATCATTGCCGACGTTTGCGTTCCACCATTTCTGCACCTCGGGCAGCTTGCTTTCATCGACTTCCAGATTGCCTTCCCGGCTATCCGGCGCCGAAATCACGATGGCGCTGCTGACCAGTCCGGTATCGTCGAGATAGCCCTGGTAGCGGATCGCATCCAGCTTGCTGAACACCGCCACCTGGCCTTTCAAGCCCAGGCCCAGCTTCTTGATGTTCTCGCTGAAATGGCTGGCAATGTCCCAAGCGATCAGCTCGATACGGTTGGCAGCGCCGTAAATCGCCCGCTTGTTGGCGAATTTCTTCTTCAAGTCGGCGCTCTGCGCCTCGGAAAGCCCGGCCGTGATCTTCTCGAACCAGTGATTCACCGCCTCCTCGTTGATGGTCAGCTCGGGCACCCGTTCCTCGTAGAGCAACGGCGCCACCGTTTCATCCTCCACCGCCTTCTGCATCGTGTAGGCATGGACGATGGGGCCGAACTTGTTGGCGGCTTTCTCTTTCTTCAACAACGGCGTGCCGGTAAAAGCCACGTAAGACGCCAGCGGCAGCGATTTCTTCATCCGCTCATGCGTCTCGCCGCCGTGGCTGCGGTGGCCTTCATCGACCAGCACGATCAGATCCGGCGACGGGTTGTAGCACTCCGGCTGGCGCGAGGCGGTGGCGAACTTGTGGATCAGCGTGAAAATGATGCGCTCGGCGCCCTGGCCGATGCGCTTGGCCAGTTGCCGCCCGGTCTGCGCCCGCGCCTTCTCGCCCTCCTTCTTGGTGGCGATGGCCGAGCCAAAAGCGCCGCTGCTGATGAAATTGCGCGCCAACTGGTCTTCCAGATCGACCCGGTCGGTCACCACCACCACCCGACAGGCTTTCAGATCCTCATGGACAACCAGCGCCTTGGTCAGAAAAACCATCGTGAAACTCTTGCCCGAGCCCGTCGTGTGCCAGACGATGCCGCCCTCCCGCCCACCATCCGGCCGGCGCTGCTGGATGCGTTTGAGCAAGGCGCGGATGCCGAAAAACTGCTGGTAACGCGCCACCACCTTGCCGACCTTGCGGTCGAACAGCACAAAAAAACGCAGGAACTCGAGCAGCCGGGCCGGCGTCAGCAAGGCCACCAGCAGCCGGTCCTGCTCGGTCGGCAACAACGGCTGCGCCCACAATTGCTCGAAGTGATGGCGTAAGCGCGAAGGTTTGTCGGCAAACAGCGCGGCGTGAGTCGCCGCCGACAAAGGCTGGTTCTTCCACGCCGCCAGTTGGCCGTCGGAAAACTCCTCCTCCCGCCAGCGCGCCCAGAACTTCGCCGCCGTAAAGGTCGTGCCGTAGCGCCCTTCGCTATGGTTTACCGCCAGCAGCAACTGGGCGTAGGCGAAAAGCTGCGGAATCTCGTCGTTCCGCTGGTTACGCAAATTCTGGCTGATCCCCTCGTCGACCGTCGCTTTCTCGGCTTTACCGCTCTCCGGCCGCTTCGCCTCGATCACCGCCAGCGGCAAGCCATTGACGTAACAGACCAGATCGGGAATCCGGCTATGCGTACCGTGGGTAGACAGCACCTCCAGTTCCTCGGTCACCTCCCAGCGATTGGCCGCCGGCTCGGCCCAGTCGATGACGGCGATGGTCGGCTGATGCTTCTTGCCATCCGGCATGAACTCAGTGACGGTAATACCCAAAGCCAGCTTCTGATATAGCCGCTCATTGGCCGGCAGCAACCCTTCTGTCAGGCTCAGCGCCGACAACTCGCGGACGATCTGCTCAATGCCGGAAGGCGACAGCGGATACCAGGCCCCCTTGTACTCGAAGCGGCGAGTCTGCAAAACCTCGACCAGCCGGGGCCGCAAGACCACCTCGCGGGTACTGCCGCGCAAGGCCAGACAGGCTGCGGTCGACAGGAAATTCCAGCCAAGATTGCATAGCAGATGAAGGGCGGGAATGTGGGTGCTGACTTGCTCACGGGTTTGCGGGACGGCGCTCATTTAGGCCTCCACCGCTTCGTGGTCGGGAAGACGGATGCGGCGCTTGCCGGTCAGGAGTTGCTGCATCAGGGCACGTTTTTCCGCCTGAAATCGGATCAGTTCCTGCTCAAACCAACGCTCTTCGGCTTCCGCGACGTTGATGGCTTCGGCAATCTTGCGCTGCACCGGCGCCGGCGGAATGTGCAGCCGGAGCTTGAAGAAGTCGGTCACGCTGACATTCAGCAAGCCGTGATTGCGCGCCCCTTCCTGGGCAATGCCGGAAATCTCCTCGTTCAGCAGCCCCGCTTCAAAGTAATGGCGGAAGAAATCGAGATCAGCATCGACATCGGAACGCAAACGAAAACAAAGGTAGAGACTGGAAACCACGCCTGCGTCGTAAGCCTGCAAGGGCTTGATGGCGCCCATTGGATAGCCGGCCGAATAGCTCTTGTTGTAGGCGAAATCGCCCCGCTCCAGCAAGGTGTAGCCGGACAGGTTTTCGCTCGCGACGCTCTTGTTGAAGTAGTCGCGCTGGCTAATCAGTCCATGCTGGCCGGAAATGGTCAGCACGTTGTCGTTGCAGATTGAGTTCTTCCGCGTCACGCGCTCGAAAACATCATCGAAATCGACGTATTGCCAAGACCCGGAGGGAGAATCGAAACGGCGCTTGCCGGAAAGCAAGCCCCACATCAACGCCTGCTTCTGCCGACGGCTGTTGGCTAGGAGTTTTTCGGTGGTGGCTGCTGCTTCATTCCACGTATCCAACAGCCGAATAATCTGCCTCTGCTCTTCTGGCGGAGGCAATAGCAACTCAATTTGCTCAAGACCTGCTTTTGTCAGCTTGTAACGACCAACACCTTGGCGCGAGATCACCGGTGTCAAATCACGATGCATCAAAGAGTAGAAAAACCACTTAGCCAAACAGCACTTCGAATTTCCAATGATATGGGCGTGATTGTTTACGTTGGCCTTCCCTTGGAAAAAGACCGTCATTTCTCGCTCCCTAAATTTCAGGAAGTGATCTCCGTCCTCACCAATTAGCGCGAATTGTTCGTCAATCCGGAAATGGTCCAGATAGCCGAGAATCCCCGTCGGGCCAAAGTAAGGATAAATTCCCATCATTCCAGAGCGCTGCTCAGCACTGAGCGGAAATCGAAGGTTATTCCTTATCTCGCAAGCCTCTCCGACACTTGTTCGCTTCCACCCCTCAGGCAACATCCTTGCCTCCCTTGGGCAAGCACTTTTCAATCGCCTCCAGTTCGGCCATGTCCTCGGCATCGGCCCGCAAGGCATCCGCCCGGCGTCGCTGAGCATCGAAGCTTTCATAGCGTTCGTGGGCAATTCTGACCATGCTTTCGCGGCTGATGCTGCCGCCGCCCTTGAGCAGCGCACGTTCGTTGAAGGCGAGGAAATTGGCGGTGAACTGCCGCCAGTCGTCCATGGTGATCTGCTGCCTGCGGCGGGCGCGGTCTTCAGCAAAATCCAGGAACATGGTGATCAGGCGGTTGAGTTCATCGACTTCTTCAAGTTCCAGGTAGTTCTTCGCGACGATCACGTCGGCCTTGCGCACCCGTCCGGCTTTCCAGGTTTTCAGGGCCATGTTGGCTTGCGTCGGATCGCTGCGGTCAACGACGATTTCAGCGGCAGTTTTGCCGGTGACGGCGAAGAGCAGCTTGTTCTGGACTTCGGCAAAGAAGAGGTCGGTGGCTTCGCGATTGTCCTTGTAGTCCTTGGAGAGCGAGAAGAGCTCGCGCACCTTCTGATAGAAACGAGTTTCCGAGGCACGAATTGTCCGGATGCGATCCAGCAACTCGTCGAAATAGTCCCAGCCACCGGGGTTCTTGAGGCGCTCGTCATCCATGGCGAAGCCTTTGATGAGGAACTCCTTGAGGTGAGTGCTGGCCCACTGGCGGAACTGGATGCCGCGCGGCGAACGGACGCGATAGCCAACAGCAAGAATGAGATCAAGGTTGTAGAGCTGGATGGAGCGCTCGACCTGGCGGCGTCCTTCAGTTTGAACTGTCAAGTATTCCTTGACAGTTGCTTCGGCCAGCAACTCCCCGTCGCCCAAAATGTTCTTGATGTGCAGACTGACGTTCTGCTTGCTGGTCTGGAACAGTTCGGCCAGTTCCAATTGGCTCAGCCAGACGGTGCCGCCTTCCGCACGCAGGTAGAACTGCGCCGCGCCGTCATCGGTTGCATAGATGACCAGTTCGGCGCGTGCTTGATCGCCTGACTCACTCATAGCCCAACTCCTTCAAGTACCCGGCCATCTTCTCTTCCAGCACCGCCAGTTCGGCCTTGAGCTTTTCGCGCTCGGCGCGCACGGCCATCAGGTCGATTTCGGCCTCTTCCTCGAAGGTATCCACATAACGGGGAATGTTGAGGTTGTAGTCGTTCTCGGCAATCTCGGCGACGCTGGCGAGATATGCGTATTTTTCGTGATTTTTCCGGTTGACCGTGGCATTGAGGATTTTCTGTAGGTCGGCGTCGCGTAGCTGGTTCTGGTTCTTGCCATCCTGGTATTCCCGGCTGGCGTCGATGAACAGGACTTTGTTGTCCTTCTTGTTCTTGCGGAAGACGAGAATGGCGGCGGGGATGCCGGTGCCGTAGAAGAGTTTTTCCGGTAGACCGATGACTGTTTCAAGCAGATTTTCGTCGATCAAGGCCTTACGGATACGCCCTTCGGCAGCCCCCCGGAACAGCACGCCATGGGGCACAACCACCGCCATGCGTCCGCTGCTCGGCTTCATAGTTTCAATCATGTGCAGGATAAAGGCGTAGTCAGCCTTGGTGCGAGGCGGCACACCACGGCGGAAACGCTTGTAGGGATCGGCTTCGGCATTCTCAAAACCCCATTTCTCCAGCGAGAACGGGGGATTGGCGACGACGATGTCGAACAATTTGAGTTGGCCGTTGCCATCGAGCAACTTGGGATTGCGCAGGGTGTCGCCCCATTCGATGCGGTGATTGTCCTCCGCGTGCAGGAACATGTTCATCTTGGCCAGCGCCCAGGTGCTGCCAATGGCTTCCTGACCAAACAGCGCATATTTCTTGCCGCCGCTGCGCTGGCGGATCAACTGGCTGCACTTCATGAGCAGAGAGGCGGAACCACAGGTCGGATCGCAGATTTCGTCACCTTCCTGCGGGTCGACCAGCAGCGCCATCAGTTGCGAGACCTCCGGCGGGGTGTAGAACTCACCAGCCTTCTTGCCACTAGTCGAAGCAAAGTTCTTGATCAGGAATTCGTAGGCGTTGCCGATGACGTCGAGCAGGCCGATGCGGCTCGGCCGCAGGTTGAGTTCCGGCTTGGCGAAGTCCTCAAGTAGGTGGCGCAGGATATCGTTCTTCTGCGCCTCGTCGCCCAGCTTGGTGGAATTGAAGCTGATGTCCTGGAACACATCGCGCAGCTTGGTAATGTTGGTTTCCTCAATGGCGTGCAAAGCCTTGTCGATACGCTCTCCATTGCCAGGCTGGTGACGCGCTTTGTGCAAAGCATAGAAATTGGCGTTCGGCGGCAACACGAAACGCTCGTTCTTGAGCAACTCGGTAATCAATTCGGGATGGTCGCCGTGTTCCTTGGCATAGACCTCGTAATGGTCCTGCCAGACATCGGAGATGTATTTCAGGAACAGCATGGTCAAGACGTAGTCCTTGTAGATGCTGGGATCGACAGTGCCCCGGAAGGTGTCGCAGGCAGACCAGACGGCAGCGTTGATGGTGTCTTGATTGATCGGAGTGACGGTCATGGGGCTTTTCGAATTAGGAATGGGACGTGAAGAGTTGCAGAGCCAAGGCATCGAGTTGCCTCTGGCGATTCTGGATAAGGTTTTCCAGCGCGCTGCGTTCAGCCTGAGCGCAGCGCTCAAGTTCAACAATGCGACGTTGATCAGCGAGTGAGGGAACTGCGATTGACAAAGCCTCCAGTACGGGACGACGGATGCTCAACTGATCAGTGCCTTCGGCGCTACTAGCAAAATATCGCTGACAAGGAAGGCTATTGATCTGCCAGGCGAGAAACTCTGGCAGCAAGGCCTCTCCTCGACATCGCAAAAGGAAAAAATACTGGGAACAGACGGCGGAAAACGGTACTTCACTCAAACATACCGCGTAGTTTCTCTGACCTCGTGCGGCAAACACGATGTCGCCAACCTGTAGCCAATCAGGTTCCCGGCGACTTTCGACCTGCGTTTGAACCATGCCATTCCAGTTCACCTGGCCATCTGAGCCGATATCTCGCATTTGAAGAGCACGAGCATTTCCGCCAGGGATTTCAGCGATGCTGCCGCGAAAGGGATGCCCTGGCAAAACGTCGGCCATATATTGAAGAATTTCAATCATAGTTTTGCATCAATCATGATGATGCAAATTTTGCTTGCGCTTTCGAAAAAGCGCAAGTACCATTTATTTACTGCATCATTGTTAATGATGCGAATTTATGGAGAATTGAGATGGAAGAGTTTGAAGTCAACTGCGTTACGAAGCCGAACCGCAACAGCCCTCACGAGCACATCACGCATATCGGAAATACCACCATTCAATGGCGTCTGACGCGTGAAGAAGCGATTAAGCGAATTGAGGCAAAAACCGAGGGGTATTACACCGTCGATAAGCAGACTGGAAAACGAGCGCAAATCGGCGTAGTTCGGGTAACCGGAAAAATGCCCTATTTGAGAACATACGCAGATGGCAAGTGGAACGACAACCTTCTGGCGCAGCCTGAATGTGGTGCTGCTTGCAAAATTGTTGGGTAGAAAAAGGGTGCCGCATACCAAAAAGCCGCTCATCTGAGCGGCTTTTCATTTTCTGCTAACTGTGCAGCACATCCGGCTCGATAAAGCTGGATCGTGGTCTTATATATTCTCCCGTAAATCTGTGTCTATTGATGCTGTGCAAGAGACGTCTGGCTCGAAGTTACACTCTAACTTCGATAACATTTTTGTATAACTTTGATGATGGGCAATCGAACGATCGGGATTCCGATGATCGCGGCCTCTGAGCAGCCAGACTCATTTCCCCCTGGTCGAAGGTTCAACACAAATATCCTTGACATTTGGCTGACGTCATACGAGATCTGCAGAATTCGGCAGTTGGAGATACCAAATGAAAAACTTCTGAATCGCACCAACTTTCTCAAACGAATCATTAAGCCCAATAACGGTTGGTATTACCAACGCAAACATGTCGTTATTTTGCAACAAACAGCATTTATTTAGTTCTAGGAAAAATTGGATTTGTGCATCTAACGCAAAATTTTTTCGGAAGATGCGCATTTTTTGCACCTCCCCTAGAAACAATCCATTTTGCATAATTATTGCCTCATTGACAGATAGCCATAGGGCAATAAGCTTGAAAAATGTACAACCATTGTCAAGCGATACCACTTCTTGAATGAATGCGATCATCTCCCTCGCCGACCATTAGCCCAGTTAGATTTCGCCAAGGTGCTCGTCAGTACCAGGAAGCGCCACCAGCTGCTGCAAAAGCAAGTCGCTTATGGCGTTGGAATAGACCCGTCTTATCTTGCTGCTATTGAATGTGATCGGCGTGCTCCGCCATCTGCCGAAACCTTAACCCGGCTTGTCCGGGCCCTTGAAGCAACACCAATGGAAGAGCAACAAATTCGAAGGTCCGCTGCGGTCAGTCGCATATCGCGCGCAATCCGCGGAAACGCCACCAGTCTCCCCAATGCAGGACTACTTGAATTACTTGTAGGAAGCGTTCCTTACCTAGATGTCAGCGCTGCTAACGCTATTTACTCAATATTGACTGCGCTTACGTCCACTACTAAGCAGGAGATCAACATGTAGAAAAACGAAAGCCGTGCATTCGCACGGCCCCCGCGAGCACGGAAAAACCGAGCCCTTCGCAATCTCAGTATTCCCCCCTTGCTCGTACCCCGTCAACCTTTAGGGCTCCACGAAACTGCATGTTTCGCCTGGAGAGGGACTGTTTTTGTCCACAAGCAAGGACCATAGGATGTCGTTTCAGATTTTTTCCAAGGCCGTTCTGGCTTCGTTCGTCGATCTCCACGCACTCCCAACAGAGGGTCGTGAATACATCGAAAAAGCGCTTACTGGCCCTTCTCGCAAGATTCAGGGTGGAACACGTAACGCTACCAGCAACAATCCGTGCCCAAAGATGGGAACCAGTTTTTCGGTGGAAAGCGACACTGCAGAAGCTCGTGCTTTGCTCGACTACATCTTCGATCCAGACGTATTAGCCTACTCAGCACAAGCGCCAAAGCTTTCTTTGGACTACATCAAACCCGATGGCAAGCACGTTCGCACCACAACGCCGCCAGACTTCATGGTCCTTCGAAAATCAAAGGGGCTTTGCATCGACGAATGGAAACCAGCCAGCAAAAGGGATCGCCTAACGGATTCTCATCCAGGTCGCTACGTGTCAGACAGCGGAAGAGTTTCTTCCCCTTGCGCAGAGGAAACAGCACGACGATTAGGCGCTACATATTCTGTACGATTTGACGATGAAATTCCGCGCATTCGAACACTCAACCAGCGTTGGCTGATTTCCTATTTAACTCGAAAGGCGGCTCAAACATACGAGCCGACCTCAACGCTAGTTACAAGCTATTTCTGTACAAACGCTTACTGCACGCTCGACGAACTCCTTGAACAAGAAGAAGTAGACCTCGACTTGGTCCATTGGTGCTTGGCAAACGGCTTGATCGCCTTCGAATGGGATACCTTCGAACTGGCTAAAACACAGAATTACCTGCTATTTCGTGACCAAGACGCCCTTCGCGCCCATCAAATCGCAACCGGAGACATTGCGTGCTTACGCAAAGAAAACGCTGTCCCGAGTCTCCCACTTGTTCCTAGTGCCATCTTACCCGGCAGCACAATCATTGCTGATGGAGTGAACTACACGGTTCAGTTCGTTGGAAACACTTCGCTCGTAGGGGTGGGAGAGAATGGGGAACTATTTGAGGCACCATGGCGCCTGCTATCACACCTGAATAACCGCGGCCTACTAACGATAAAGCCCAGGTCAAGAAACGAACCTGAAGATCGACAGTTCAATCTACTGCGAAACGCCACGACCGAACAGATTCGTGGTGCTCTCAAGCGACGGGAAGCACTTGAGCAATATCGATCCGGCGTACCGATTGAACAGATTCCAAATGCCAGCCTACGAAGTATTTCTCGCTGGTCCGCCAACGAACGCGAGGCTACCGCCGCCGGCCTTCCGCCAATCGCTGGCCTAATCGATCAAGCACCACTGCGAGGCTTTCATGGACCTCATATTGATGCAACCCTTAGTGAAAATATTGATACTGCAATCGCGAAAGAGCTTGCGCAGAAAATTCGGCTCTCTCTGCATCAAATTTTCCATAACATCAAAAAAGAGATCGAGAACAACGGAGAAAAAATGATTTCTCTCCCCGCGTTCTACGCAAGAGCGAAAAAGCAGGAAAGCAACGACACCATTCAAGCCTCGCAAGGGCACAAAGTTGCCTATCAGGAAGAGCCTTCTTACTGGCAACTGGAACACGAAACACCCATACATTGCCAGCGACCATTCGAACTGGTTCATATCGACCATACCCTCCTGGACATTCATCCAATTAGCATTGTTTCAGGCAAACCAAGAACGCGTGTCTGGCTTACGCTAGTCATGGATGCCTTTAGCCGACGAATCCTTGGTTACTGGCTCACTTATCGCCCGCCATCAACGTTTTCCGTGTTGATGGGGCTTTACGACATGTTCAAACGTTTCGGACGTATTCCAGACACAGTAATAACCGACTGGGGAAGTGACTTTCGCAGCAAAGCACTGAAGATGGCCATGGATGTACTAGATATTCGCCATCTGTTTCGCCCAAAGAGTGCAGCGCGCTATGGCGCGGTGCTTGAACGCGCTTTTGGAGTTGTTCACACACGCCTAATTCATAACCTTGCCGGCAACACCAAAGCAACAAAACTTGTTCGCACGATGACTCGCTCAGTAGATCCGGAGCAGCATGCTGGACTGTTTCTCTATCAAATCTACGATGGTCTTGAGGAATTTTTCTTCAGTACTTATGACAGCCAAGCGCACCCTGCCTGGCTGCGACCTCCACGAGACGTGTTCAACGACGGAATGATTTCTGGTGGCAAAAGAACGCACCAATTAATCGACGTTAATGATTGCCTACACCTGTTGCTACCAGACGCTCGTGGCGGCACCCGCATGATTGATGACCGACGAGGAATTCGGGTCAACTACGAGCGCTACGGAGGTCTAGCGCTTACGGATAGAACACTTCGCGGCAGACCGGTTCCAGTCAAGTTGGTGCCTTTTGATCCAGGATGCGTTCTTGCTCACGTTGACGGAAAGTGGGTTTACTGCCGCTCCAAGTTTACTGGCGAATTCGCCAATGTCCCCCCGTCTTACCTGCGCGCGGTTTATGAAGATCTGTTGATGGACCACCGATTCGTAGCTGCTGCCCGCGAAAAGTCTTCCGAGGAGCTTACCGACCTGATCGAACGCCTGAATACCGCGGCACTTGCTAACAAGGAATTCATGGATGATCCGGAGGTTCGAAAAAAGCTCTCGTACGCGTTTTCTCTCCCAGCATCCGCCGACACCTCGTCGACTGACGCTGCACCAGCGGATGATGAGCACCAACGCATCGCTGCAATGGCCGCACAGGCACTTCAAGCTGCAGCAGATTCCACCTACGGGGAGATTCTCCGATGAACATGGAATCCGTCGAACGCAAGCATCCACCAGAACTACTCTCGGCACTACCCGAAATTTGCCTCAATTATTTTGCCGACAAGAATCTCATAGTCAGCCATCCGGCATTCGATAAGACACTGAAAGCGGTAAAGGATGCGATCGACCCAGGTCTTGACCAGAACATGGTCAATCTCGTTGGCCCGAGCGGAATTGGGAAAACGGCACTAACCAAACTTCTTGTAAGTCAAGTAAATGAAAAGTTCATGCTTCAATTTCCTGAAGACAAGATATCTGTACCTGCAGCGTGGCTCGAAGCTGACATGCCAGAAGAAGGCGAATTCGAGTGGAAATATCTATATATGGACCTGCTTCAAGAATTGCATGCCCCATTAATTGAATCAACTCTTCCACTGACAAATCGTGACTCTGGGGAAGCCGGAATACGCGCCACGATAGCCCCGGAGGCATCTGCAGCCCTCCCAACAACAGGCGCATTGCGTCGCCGTGCGAAAACCAATATCTCGTCCCGGAATACTCGCCTTATCGTCATCGACGAGGCGAAAAGTCTGTTCGTTGTCAATCCGAATCTGACAGAAAAAAAGCTTCGTCTTCTACTCGAACGAAAAGCAGAAACTGTACGTTCACTCGTCAATCGCTCCCCCGCCACCCTGCTACTGACGGGAACGTTTACCTTGCTCGATTCCGTAAACCTAACGGGACCGCTGGCGAGGCGAGGCAATACCGTCTATTTCTCACCTTACGAAGCCACAGCCGAGGGCTTCGAGGGATTTGCAATCGGTCTTTTGGGACTGCTGGCCCACATACCAACGATTTGGAAATTAAATGTTCAGAAAATGCTCCCGATTCTTTTCGAGCAAGCGCTCGGACAGATTGGAATGACAAGGCACATCCTGCATAAATGGATGAGAAAAAGCCTGCAAAACAACTGCCCAATGGACGAGAACCTGCTGATCTCCTGTTTCTTCCCAAAGGCAACACTCAGGACTCTTCGTGATGAACTGACGAACGGCAAACGCCAAATTGACCAGCTCTCTGTAGTGGAAACGATAAAAATCCCGAGCAACTGAAGTCGCACGACCTGTATGGAATGAAGACTGTGAAGATATTTACCCTTCCCCCTCGCTTCCCCTTGATTTTGCCGCCCGCTATATGCAGCTCCGGCCCGGCAACCGAAGCGATGACCTCTGTGTTTCGGGGAATATGCGAAACAAATCATCTTGCGATGCGTGCCGTTATCAAACAGATGTCATTCGTTGGCACAAGCCGATACCTTCCGCTCGTCAGTTGCGAGTACCCGCTTTACGCAGCCAATCACGGCATTAAGGTAACAAATGACATCCACACGGTCATCGAAACCCTCACCGGGTACGAGGCAGCCCAAGCACACTCATTTGCTCCATGGAATGCCCGCGACCCTGCACGTCCAATCGTTTCATTGAACGACTTCCGGAAGTGGTGCCCTGCCTGCTATCTTGATGACGCGCTATCCGAGAACCGCATCTATGATCGGCTAGCATGGATGCCGAAAGGCGTAGAGTTATGTACCGAACATGGAACTCGGCTTGAATCGAGTTGTTTAAATTGTGGGAACAATTCGTTTTCATTCATCAGAAACAACGACGTTGCTGGCTATTGTCCAAAATGTCATGCTTGGCTTGGAGGGGCAGGACGGACATACCCTCGTGACCACGATGAACAGGTTCGCTACCGCTGGTGGATAGCTCAATGCGTAGTAGAAATGCTGGAGAAAGGGGTTACAGCGAAGACCCCCCTTTTTGAAAATCTAGCGATCGGAATCAATACTGCAATCAATTACCACTTTGAAGGTAATGGGACGTCTGCTGCAATGCACATCGGCAGGAGCAAATCACTAGTCTCGCAGTGGCGAAATGGAGTCGTAGCTCCAAGCTGGGAAGCTCTCTGTGAAATTTCCTACGCATTTCAGATATCAATTCATGCATTGCTGAACGGAGACTCAGACGCCATCGCCTTTTCAACGTTAGCGAAGCTACCGTCACAGATTGTTCTCGACCGACCGCGACCGATCTCACGAAAACGCGATATCGATTACCCAGCTATTGAAAAATTGATGCTGGATATCACCATCGGCAAACATCCCGCAATTACGAAATTTCGGCAAATCGGAGAGCAATTCCAGATTCACCGAACCACACCGAAAAAACGCTTCCCAGAACTTGCAGCCCAGGTAGAAAAGACACTTTCAAAACGCCGGCAGGAAATGCGAACTCATCGAGAGAGACGGCGGCTGTTGGCCTTGTGCGAAGAAATAAAGGTTGTGACCTTAGAGTTTGTAAATCGCAATCAACAGATTCGACGGCGTCCGCTCGTTGATGAGCTAAAACGACGTGGATTCAAGCTTGGGCATGAAGACTACGTTTCGATCCTCGCGCTGGCGAAGCAAACCGCCGCCCTTAATCCGACAACGGGATCAACAGTACAATTAGCTTGAAGATGCATTAGGCCTGACTTTTAGAATTGGACATATAACCGGCACCAGTACGCGATGCAATCTAGACAGCAACACTGGCCATGAAAAGGATGAAGCAGCGGTCAGTTCCGGAGTTCACGTTGGGAGCGGTTACTATTTTGGCATTCGACTGCACCTCGGCCTAAACGGTCATTCGGGAATCGCACAATGTGCGGCCGCAATGGATCGCCAACCAGCCGGTTGTTGGCTTCTCACATCTGCTGTAACTTTCAACATCCACCAAGCGTCATCTGTGCCCACCTAGGAGCTGACACGCAGTGAAAATTAAACCATCACTCCATCCCAAAGTAATTTGAAACCCGATAGTCCTAGGGCATAAGTAGAAATCAGATAAAAAGGCCTCTCGGGAATATGCTTGAGCAATCGCACTCCTGACCACACGCCAATGGGGACGATGGGAAGTAATACCAAGGACATCGTGAGCGTTTCACGACTAAACAGGCCTAGTCCAAAGTAAAAGGGCAGCTTAGCCAAGTTAATGAAGGCAAAAAAGAATACTGTTGTCGCAACAAATGTTTCTCGAGGTTGGTTCCATGAGAGCAGATAGATCATCACCGGTGGGCCACCAGCATGGGCGAGCGTGCTGGTGAAACCAGATCCAGCTCCGCACAGCCATCCGAAATATTTAGATGGGCGCTGATCAATAGCCACCTTACCTGCTTTTCTTAGCAAGCGATCAAGCGAAAAACATACAGCGATCAACCCAACCAAGCTCTTAACCAAATGATCAGGCATCACGCCAAACGTTAGCGAACCTATCACTATGCCAGTCAGAGCACCTGGAATCATTATCTTCAAATCATGCCAATCAGCCTTGCCTCGCCACGCTCGAATACCAACCAAGTCCATGACAATAAGTATGGGTAGCATGACTGCGGCAGCATCTCTAGGAGATATCCAGATGGACAGAAATGGCACCGCCAAACCACCCAAAGCCCCCCCAAGGCCCGACTTTGAAATCCCTGTTATCAGGATCGCTAGAGCCGTAACCGCCCAACCAGTAAAACTCATTTCCATAAAGAATTTGCCACGGTCATCAATGGATTGTCACAAACCAGTACGCATGCACTGAGAAATTTAGCCGCCAGTCATAGACATAAACCGAATCACGCTTGGTG
>Ga0209211_10002408_pt1 | contig 32382 bp, 36 predicted proteins | sample RifGroA2_FD_183992 | JGI IMG/M metagenome (GOLD analysis project Ga0209211, IMG submission 183992) | Groundwater microbial communities from Rifle, Colorado, USA - Groundwater A2 (SPAdes) (version 2) | ecosystem: Environmental > Aquatic > Deep subsurface > Groundwater | place: Rifle, Colorado... | reverse complement strand
CCACGCCCAGCCACGGCAGCAGGTCCAGCTGCGGCTGGCGGATGGCGATGCCGATCTGTTGCGGGCTGGCCGGCACCTCGGCGCCGACGCCAACCCCGACGCCACGCAGATTGCCGTGGCTATCCAGCGTCACCGTGCCCTGCGCCCGTTCCTGCTGCTGCCAGGCCAGCTGCCAGCCCTGCAAGGTTGGCCGCAAGCGCAGCTGTAGCGGCCATTCGGCGTCGGCCGGCTTGGCCAGCGGCGCCGGCGCCTGGATCGCCACCCCGCGCAGGCTCAGCAGCAGCTGCAGGTCATCGAGATTATTGCTGATGTCAAAATTGGCCTGGTACGGCGTGCGGCCAGACACCAGCGGCGACAGCAGCGGCACATACTGCTGCAGCACCGGGGTGATGGCGGCGTCGCCCTGCACCGCAAACTGCATCACGTCGTCACGGCGCTGGGTCGCGGTCAGCCGCCCCTGCCCGCCAAAGGCGGCAAAGCCGATGCCCGGTGAGCTCACGCCGCGCTCGTTGAACTGCAGCACGCCGCGCACTTCCTGCAACGGCGGCAGCGGCAACTGGCGGAACTGCAGACTATTGCCCGGCAGGCTCACCTCGCCGCGCACCTTGCTCTGCAGCAGCGCCGACAGCGGAATGTCCAGCCCCAGCTTCAGTGCGGCCTCGCCCTGGCTGTCGATGGTCGACAGGAAACCGCCCAGCCAGCCGTCCACCGGGCTGCTGCGGGTGTAGGCCAGCATCTGCGGCAGGGCGCCGCGCGCCTGGCCGTCGATCAGCAGGTGCGCCGGCTGCGTCATCAGGTCCGGCAGGCGCACCTTGACCGCCTGCAGCGCCACACCGGCGGTGCGCGCCGTGGCGGCGTCGACCAGCACGTGGTCGTTGCGCATCGCGAACTTGCCGTCGATGGCGGTGATATCCGGCCAGGCACGATCAAAGCGCAATACGCCGCCGGCCACCTCGGCATCGACATCGAAGCGGCCGCCGGCATCATTGCCGAACGGGAAGCGGCTGAAATCGCCCTCCACCCGTGCCGTCACATTGCGCGCCGTACCGCCGACCAGCGCCATGTCCAGCCAGTCCAGCGTGCTGCGGCCGATCACCGCCGGCAGATAGCGGCTGACGCGGGCCACCGCCACCTGCGGCACACGGATGTCCAGCCGGCCCTGCAGCGCGCCCTGCGCCGGCAGTCGCCCGTCGCCGCTCAGCTCCGCTTTCAGGTCAGGCGTTTGCAGGCGCAGCGCCGGCAGCGTGAACTGCCAACCCTGACCCTGCCGCTGCCAGCGCAGCTGGCCGGCCAGCTGCTGCAATGCCAGCGGCTCGGCCAGTTGCTGCGGCCACGCCAGCGTCAGCCCCTGCCCGGACAGCGACAGCTCGCCGCCATCACGCGCCAGCTTCAGCTCGCCGTTGACGCCGCCCTGCACGGTCGGGCTGGTGCTCAAGGTTGGCCGCAACTGGCGGAAGGCCGTGCTCAGCCGGTAATCGCGCGGCGCCCGCCACGGCCCCTGCCACTGCCAGCTGGTGTTGCGCAGTTCGCCATCGAGCGCCGTCAGCGGCAGCTCGCGCAGCGCGGTGATGCGTTGCTGCAGCACAGGCCACAGCCCCGCCAGCGACACCCCGGACAACTGCACGCGGCCGCCGCGCTGCTCGTGCCACTTGGCATCGACCGTCGCGTCGCGCAGCAGCGGGCCAAACTCGCCGGACAGCGTCAGATGGCTGGCCTGCAGCTGGTGCTCGCCCGCCGCCGCACTGCGGTAGTCCAGCTCGCCCGCCAGTCGCGGCAAGGGCAGATCGCGCCGCTGCAGTGCCAGCGACACGTCATCCACCTGCCAGCGGCCCTGCAGCGCGGTGATGCGGCCTTCGGCAAACGCCGCCGTCAACCGCGAGCTGGCGCGCCCCTGGCCGGCAAACGGCGCCGTCGGCCAGTAGCGCTTGAGCAGCGACAGCTCGCCGCTGCCGGCCGCCAGCGTCAGTTCACCCTGCCATTGCCGCCAGTCGGCAACGGCACCGCCCTGCCAGCCGGCGTCCAGCAACAGCCCCGGCAGCAGCGGGCTGTCCGGCCGGCCGTGCAGTTGCAGGCGATGACCGCGCCAGCTTTCCTGCAGCTGCAGGGTCAGCCCTTCCAGCTGCAGCACCGGCAAGGCCAGCAACTGATCATGCCAGCTCAGTTGTTTCAGGCTCAGCGTGATGCTGTCCTGGCGCAGCAGCCAGTCCAGCAGCCGGTTGTCGCCCTTGCCGCCGGACAGCGCGATGCCGTTCAGGCTCAGCCGTCCCTGGCGGTCGCGCTGCAGCGCCAGCTGCAAATCGTCCAGCTGCAGGCTGGCCAGCCGCGGCTCGAGATAGAGCCAGCTTTTCCACGCCGGAATCATCTCCACCCGCGACAGGCGGATGGCGCTGGCGCGCGACACCGGCCGCACCTGCACGTCGCGCAGGGTCAGCACCGGCGCCCACCACAGCCATTCGCCGTCGATGCGGCCAACCTTGATCGCCATGCCGCTGGCGTCGCCCAGCGACTGCTCCAGGTACGGGCGCAAGCGGTCCAGATTCGGCAGCAGGATGAAACGGAAACTCAGGAAGGAAACGGCCAGCAGCAGCAGTACCGCGGCCAGTAACCAGGCGGCGGCACGCAGGATGCGACGGGCAGTCCGCAGGATGCGCCAGCTGCGGTCAGGCGGCGTTACATCGGACGGGGAAGTGGGGGTAGAATGGTCAGTCACGATTTCGTCATAGCGTTGAAAGCGCATTATGCCAGCAAATACCGCCGCCATCGCCTCTGCGCGCGCATTCAGTTATTACCTCGACCGCCTGCTGGGCGCCCGTCCCGAACAATTCGAAAGGTTGGCCGCCAGGCTGGATCACTGTTTTGACTTGGCGGAGATGACGGCGTTCGCCGACTGGCCGGCTTTCGACAGCATCGACACGCTGATGCCGGCGCTGCGCCAGCTGCGCGCCGCGGTGATGGCGCGGCTGATTACCCGCGACCACGCCGGACTGGCCGACCTACACGAAGTCGTCACCACCATCAGCGCGCTGGCCGATTTTGCCGTGCAACAGGCGCTGCCGGTGGCACGGCGCAGCCTGGCGCAGTTCGGCGACCCGATCGGCGAGGAAAGCGGCGAGGTGCAGCAGCTGATCGTGATCGGCATGGGCAAGCTGGGCGGCTTCGAACTGAACGTGTCCTCCGACATCGACCTGATCTTCATCTATCCGGAAGACGGCGACACCAACGGTCAGCGCAAGACCTCCAACCACGAGTACTTCACCCGCCTCGGCAAGGAGCTGATCCGCGCCATCAACGACCTCACCTACGACGGCCAGGTGTTCCGCGTCGACATGCGTCTGCGCCCGTACGGCGATTCCGGCCCGCTGGTGATGAGCCTGGCGGGGCTGGAAAACTACCTATTGAGCCAGGGCCGCGAGTGGGAACGCTACGCCTGGATCAAGGCGCGGGTGATGAGCGGCGACGACAGCTACCTGTCGCAGCTGGTGCGCCCCTTCGTGTACCGCAAGTACATGGATTACGGTGCCTACGGCGCGATGCGCGAGCTGCACGCGCAGATCCGCCGCGAGGTGGCGCGCCGCGACATGGCGGAAAACATCAAGCTGGGGCCGGGCGGCATCCGCGAGGTGGAATTCATCGCCCAGGTGTTCCAGCTGATCCGCGGCGGCCGCGAGCGCCGCCTGCAACTGCGCAGCACCCGCGACACCTACGCCGTGCTGGCCGAATTGCGCCTGCTGGAGCCGGAAACGGTCAGCGAACTGCTGGAGGCGTATACCTTTTTGCGCAACCTGGAACACCGGCTGCAGTACCTCGACGACCAGCAGACGCAAAACCTGCCGAGCAGCGAGGACAACCGGCAGCGCATCGCCACCAGCATGGGCTTTGCCGACTGGCACGGTTTCCTCGACACGCTCAACCAGCACCGCCGCCGCGTCACCCGCCACTTCGAGCAGGTGTTCTTCCTGCCGACCGAAGGCGCCGCCGCCCATCCGCTGCAGGCACTGTGGCAGGAGCTGGCCGACAACGACATCAGCGCCACGCTGCAGCAGCTCGGCTACCACGACGCCGCCGACGTGCAGCGCCAGCTGCGCAGCCTCGCCGCCAGCCAGCGCTACCAGCAGATGCCGGACAGCAGCCGCAAGAAGCTGGACGCGCTGATCCCGCCACTGATCGAGGTCGCCGCCGGTTTCGACAACCCTGACCTGACGCTGTCGCGCATCCTGACGCTACTGGAAAGCATCAGCCGCCGCGCCTCCTACCTGTCGCTGCTGCAGGAGTATCCGCAGACGCTGCAGCGGCTGGCGTCGCTGTACTCGGCCAGCGCCTGGGTGTCGGCCTACCTCAACCGTCACCCGATCCTGCTCGACGAGCTGCTGGATGCGCGCGTGCTGTACGCCAGCCCGGACTGGCCGCAGCTGGCGGCGCAGCTGGAACAGCAGCTGGCTGACTGCCAGGGTGACGTCGAGGCGCAGATGGACACCCTGCGCCACTTCCAGCACGCGCAGACCTTCCGCCTGGTAGCGCAGGATCTGGCCGGGATGTGGACACTGGAAGCATTGTCCGACGAGCTGTCGGCGCTGGCCGACATGGTGCTGGACGCCACGCTGCGCCACGCCTGGCTGGACCTGCCCAAGCGCCACTGCGAGGTGCCGCGCTTCAGCATCATCGGTTACGGCAAGCTGGGGGGCAAGGAGCTGGGCTACGCCTCCGACCTCGACGTGATCTTCCTCTACGACGATGACCACCCGGACGCCGCCGAGCTGTACTCGCGGCTGGCACGCAAGCTGACCACCTGGCTGACCAGCGTCACCGCCGCCGGCTCGCTGTACGACATCGACCTGCGCCTGCGCCCCAACGGCACCAGCGGCCTCTTGGTCAGCACCGTCGACGCCTTCCGCCAGTACCAGCAGAAGGATGCCTGGCTGTGGGAGCACCAGGCACTGACCCGCGCCCGCTTTGTCTGCGGCGACGCGGCGATCGGCCAGCAATTCGAGGCCATCCGCCATCAGGTGCTGACCCTGCCGCGCGACATCGGCCAGCTGCGCGACGAGGTGCTGGCGATGCGCGCCAAGATGCTGGAAAGCCATCCGGCCCGCGACGGCGACGTCAAACATGCGCGCGGCGGCATCGTCGATGTCGAGTTCATCACCCAGTTCCTGATCCTGGCCCACGCCAGCCAGTACCCGGAGCTAACCCGCAACAGCGGCAACATTGCCCTGCTCGGCGCTGCGGCCAACGTTGGCCTGATTCCAGCCGAGCTGGCCAATCAGGGGCAGAGCGCCTATCGCCACTACCGGCGACTACAGCACGCGGCGCGGCTCAATGACAGCCAGACCACCGACGACATCCCGCAGGAAGACTACCGCCATGTACGGGCGCTGTGGCAGTGCGCATTGCAGGATGAAGCTTGAAAACACAAGCGCAACACTCGGCGCTATAATTGCGCCACATTAAAAACAGGACTGCAGTGGAGAATTCATCATGTCGATGGCAGATCGCGACGGTTTTATCTGGTACGACGGACAACTGGTTGACTGGCGCAACGCCACCACCCACGTGCTGACCCACACCCTGCACTACGGCATGGGCGTGTTCGAAGGCGTGCGCGCCTACGAAACACCGAAGGGTCCGGCCATCTTCCGTCTGCAAGACCATACCGACCGCCTGTTCCGCTCCGCCAAGATCCTCGGCATGGACCTGCCGTTCAGCAAGGAACAGATCAACCAGGCACACATCGACGTGGTGCGCGCCAACCAGCTCAAGTCCTGCTACTTCCGCCCGATGGCGTTTTACGGCTCCGGCAAGCTCGGCATCGCGCCGAAAAAGGACGACGTGCAGGTCATCGTCGCCGCCTGGCCGTGGGGCGCCTACCTCGGCGAGGAAGGCCTGGAACAAGGCATCCGCGTCAAGACCAGCTCGTTCACCCGCCACCACGTCAACATCACCATGTGCAAGGCGAAGGCGAACGGCAACTATATGAATTCCATCCTCGCCAACAACGAGGCGACGGCAGACGGTTACGACGAGGCACTGTTGCTGGACGTGGACGGCTTTGTGGCCGAAGGCTCCGGCGAGAACATCTTCATCGTCCGCAAAGGCAAGCTGTACACCCCAGACCTGACCTCCGCACTGGAAGGCATCACCCGCGACACCGTGGTGCAGCTGGCGCAGGAAATGGGCTTGCAGATCATCGAAAAACGCATCACCCGCGACGAAGTCTATACCGCCGACGAAGCATTCTTCACCGGCACCGCCGCCGAAGTGACCCCGATCCGCGAGCTGGATCGCCGCAGCATCGGCGAAGGCAAGCGCGGCCCGATCACCACCGAGATCCAGAAGCGCTACTTCGATTGCGTCAAGGGTCTGGACGCCGGCAAGCAACACTGGCTCACCTACCTCGATTAACCCATTGGCTAGCCGCCCCGGCAAGGGGCACACAAGAAAGTACTGAACATGGCAGAACTGAAAGAAAACACCGCTCGCTTTATCGAAGTCACGGCAAAAGACCTGCCGCTGCATTGCCCGACACCGGAAATGCTGAAGTGGAACTCGCACCCGCGTGTATTCCTGCCGATCGTAAAAAACGGCGGCGAGGCCCTGTGCCCGTACTGCGGCACCCACTACAAGCTGACCGGCCCGGTTAGCGGCCATCACTAAGCCTTCCTGCCCAATGGACAAAGGTGCGGCTTGCGCTGCACCTTTTTTGCTTGATACATGATCAAAAAGCTACTGGTAATCGGCCCTTCCTGGGTAGGTGACGGCGTGATGGCGCAGCCGCTGTACCGTCGCCTGCACGAGCGCCACCCCGGCCTGGAACTGCACGTCTTCGCCCCCGCCTGGACCCTGCCGCTGCTGGCACGGATGCCGGAGGTGGCCAAGGCGCACCTCAACCCGTTCGGGCATGGCCAACTGCGCCTGCGCGAGCGCTGGCGCGTGGCGCGCGCACTGCACCGCGAAGGTTTCGACCAGGTGGTGGTGCTGCCCAATTCGCTCAAGGCGGCGCTGATCCCGTTCCTGGCCGGCATTCCGCTGCGTACCGGCTTTACCGGCGAGCTGCGCTATGGCCTGCTCAACGATACCCGCGAGCTGAACGAGCAAGAGCTGCCGACCATGGTCGAGCGCTTCTGCATCCTGGCCGAGGAGGCGCGCCACGCACTGCACCGTCCCATTCCGCACCCCAGCCTCAGCTCGCAACCGGCCGCCCAGCAGACCGTCGCCGCACGCCTCGGCCTGTCGCTGGACAAACCGGTAGTCGCCATGTGCCCCGGCGCCGAATACGGCCCGGCCAAACGTTGGCCGCCGCGCCACTTCGCCGCCCTGGCGGCGGCACTCGACAGCCGCGGCTACCAGGTGTGGCTGTTCGGCTCGGCCAAGGACCAGGACATCGGCGAGGAAATCAGCCGGCTGGCACAGGGCAAGGCGCTCAACCTGTGCGGCAAGACCGGCCTCGACGAAGCCATCGACCTGATGGCGCTGGCCAGGCTGGCGGTGTGCAACGACTCCGGCCTGATGCACGTCGCTGCCGCCCTGCACATTCCGCTGGTGGCCCTCTACGGCTCGTCCAGCCCGGACTTCACGCCACCGCTCAGCGACCACGCCGAAATCGTCAACCTCAATCTGGACTGCAGTCCCTGCTTCGAGCGCACCTGCCCGTACCAGCACATGCGCTGTCTGGAAGACATGCTGCCGGAACGGGTACTGCAGGCCTGCCTGAAACAGCTCGACCCCCGGTCATCCAGCCCCTCACAAGAAACGGCGACATCATAATGAGCAAAGAAAACGCCACCGAAGACAACAGCCGCCGCATGGAACTGGTGCGCGCCGCCGCCCGCCTGTTCCGCGACCAAGGTTACGAGCGCACCACCGTGCGCGACCTGGGCAATGCCGTCGGCCTGCAATCCGGCAGTCTGTTCTACCACTTCCGAACCAAGGAAGAGATCCTGGTGGCGGTCATGGCGCTGGGCATCACCGCCACCACCGAACAGTTGGCCGCAGCGCTGTCCCGCGCCAAGACACCGCGCGAAAAGCTGGCGGCACTGTTCCACGTCCACCTGCACTCGCTGCTCGGTGACAACCAGGCCGCGCTGGAAGTGATGCTCTACGAATGGCGTAGCGTCTCCGCCGCCGCCAAGCCAGGCCTGATCGTGCTGCGCGACCGCTACGAAGCGCTGTGGCAGGACGCGCTGGACGAAGCCGCCGCCGCCGGACTGGTCAAGCCGGATACCCGCCTGCTGCGCCGCACCCTGCTGGGCAGCCTGCACTGGACGGTACAGTGGTATCACGGCAACGGCGAACTCTCCGTCGCCGAACTGGCCGACCGCATGCTGGAGCTGACCGTCATCGCCTGAAACCGGGGCCGCCACGCACTTGCAAATGGTGCGCGGATGGCATTGAATCAAGGCAGGACCTCTTCGGGATCGCCACATGAAACTGCGGTTGCAAAGAATGCTGTGGCTAGTAGCCGGCTGGCTGTGCCTGCTGCTGGCCCTGATCGGCGCGCTGCTGCCGGTGATGCCGACCACCGTCTTCGTGCTGATGGCTGCCGCCTGCTTCGGCCGCAGCAGCCCGGCGCTGCTGCACTGGCTACACCACCATCCGCGGCTCGGTCCGCCACTGCTGCAGTGGCAGCGCTACCACGGCATGACCGCCAGAACCAAGGCCGTGGCGCTGGGCACCGTCGCCCTGTCATTCAGCTTCAGCATCTATGCCACGCTGCAGCAACCCTGGCTTACTACCCTGCTGTTACTGGTGTGGGCGGCGCTCAGCCTGTGGATGTGGCGGCTACCGACAATTCCAGCAACATCAGCATGTTGTGCTATGCTTGACAGCAAATCATAGTCCTTTGTCGTGACGGAGACCCCGCATGGATGCCATTAATTCCGCCGCATCAGCCAGCAGCAGCGCCAGCATACTGCGCGAGGCCGCGGAACAGCGTCGCCTACAGCAGGAACAGCAACAGGAAAGCCAGCTGGCGCCCGCGCCGGCTGTCGAGGCGGTTGCCGCCAGCACACTGCCGACCGCCCGTCCCAGCCAGGCCGTCAGCAACACCGAACAGGCACTCCAGGCCCAGTTGCTCGACTCGCGCCGTGTCAACCAGCCAGAGCCGAACACCAGCCTCGCTGCCAGCGAACGCAGCCCCGGCAACCGGCTGAACGAGCCGCAAGTGCGCCGCGACACCGCGGAACAGCCCACCCCAGCCGCCAGCACCGAACGCACGGTCCCGGCAGAAGCCCGCGTGCCCGTCAACGCCTCGCAACAGGCCATCACCCAATACCAGGTCAGCCAGTCCTTGTTGCAGGATGCCTCCAGCAGCACCCGCATCCGCACCGAAGCCTGAACCAAGTCATCACGCACACAAAAACGGGAGCCAAGGCTCCCTTTTCTTTATTGCCGCATCAGCCGAGGCATCAGGCCTGCACGTCGATACGGTTACCCAGATGCGGCGGATTGTTGCCCTGTGGCGCGGCGGCATCCGTTGCCGTCGCCAGCAAGGCCAGCGCCGCACTCTCGCTGACCTCCATCGTTTTCTTCAGCATCAGGATTTGCGCCACTTGCGCCACCTGATTGTCTGCTACCGCCGAAACTGCCGCCATCACCATCCCCCGAGCGACGATTACCTTAAACTATCCGCCGCGTTGAAACACTCAATCAGAATTGTCATCCATTCCTGATAGAATACGCACTATCGTCTCTGCCAGACAGGAAAAAGACAAACATGAGCCAAACTCGCCACTGCCCTCTGCTTATCCTCGGTTCCGGTCCTGCCGGCTACACCGCCGCCGTCTATGCTGCCCGCGCCAACCTGAAACCGGTTCTGATCACCGGCATGGCCCAGGGCGGTCAACTGATGACCACCACCGATGTCGACAACTGGCCTGCCGATGTGGCTGGCGTGCAGGGCCCGGAGCTGATGCAGCGCTTCCAGCAGCACGCCGAGCGCTTCGGCACCGAAATGATCTTCGATCACATCCACACCGCCAAGCTGGATGAAAGACCGTTCCGCCTGATCGGCGATTCCGGTGAATACACCTGCGACGCGCTGATCATTTCCACCGGCGCCTCGGCCAAATATCTCGGCCTGCCATCGGAACAGACCTTCTCCGGCAAGGGCGTCTCCGCCTGCGCCACCTGCGACGGTTTCTTCTATCGCAACCAGGACGTCGCCGTGGTCGGCGGTGGCGACACCGCCGTTGAAGAAGCACTGTACCTGGCCAACATCGCCAAGCACGTTACCCTGATCCATCGCCGCGACAGCTTCCGCGCCGAAAAAATCATGATCGACAAGCTGAACGCGCGCGTGGCAGAGGGCAAGATCAGCCTGAAGCTGAACGCCAATCTGGACGAAGTGCTGGGCGACGACAGCGGCGTGACCGGCGCCCGCCTGAAGTTCAACGACGGCAGCAGCGAAGACCTCAAGCTGATGGGCGTATTCATCGCCATCGGCCACAAGCCGAACACCGACATCTTCAAGGGCCAGCTGGAGCTGGACGAGACCGGCTACATCGTGACCCGCGGCGGTCGTGACGGCAATGCCACCGCCACCAGCGTACCGGGTGTGTTTGCCGCCGGCGACGTACAGGACCACATCTACCGCCAGGCGATCACCAGCGCCGCATCCGGCTGCCAGGCAGCTCTGGATGCCGAGCGCTTCCTGGATCACTGAGCCCGGCTGCATTGAAGTCGCTCAAGGAGCAACTCAAGCCAGTCAAAGCACAGGCAAGACCCGCAAGGGTCTTGCCTGTTGCCGTTGCGGCCAACCCTGAGCCCGAGCCGGACTTCCGTCAGCTGATGCGGGACGTGCGCCCGCTCAAGCAGGATAGCCGCGTCTACCACACCCCGCCACTACCCAAGCCGCGCCCCCTGCCGCAACATCGCGCCAGTCAGACACCACTGACGCCGCAAGCGGAGCAGGCGCTGTTTGCCCAGATGATAGGCTGGTTCGAACCGGCACAGATCGACAGCCAGCACCGCAGTCCCGGCACGCCGAGCAACACCCTGAAGAAACTGCGCGCCGGGCACTGGCCGGTCTGCGCCGAGCTGGACCTGCACGGGCTGGACCGCTTTGCCGCGCACGAGCAGCTGACCGTCTTCCTGCATCGCGCCCGCCACCTGGGCCAGTGCGTGCGGGTGATTCACGGCAAAGGACTCAGCTCGCCGGGCGAACCGGTGCTGCCGAAGATGGTCAGAGCCTGGCTCAGCCACCACCCGGATGTACTGGCTTTCTGCGAAACCCGTATCGAACAAGGCGGCAGTGGCGCGGTACTGGCCCTGCTGCGCCGCCCGCACGGCTAAACCCGAGGAACCCACCATGGACACCACCCGCATCGCCCCCTTCACCGCCGCCGCCACCAGCGGCGAGAGCATCACCCTGCCGCAAGGGCTGACCGTGCTGTACTTCTACCCGAAGGACAACACCCCAGGCTGCACCAACGAGGCGATGGCCTTTCGCGACCTGCATCCGCAATTCCTGGCCGCCGGCGCGCGTATCCTCGGCGTATCGCGCGACAGCCTGAAATCGCACGAGAATTTCAGGGTCAAGCACGAATTGCCATTTGAATTGATCAGCGATCCGGACGAAACTGTATGTAACCTGTTCGGTGTCATGAAACTGAAAAACATGTACGGCAAACAGGTGAGAGGGATAGAACGCAGCACTTTTGTCATCAATAGCGATGGCGACATCCTGCGCGAATGGCGCGGACTGAAAGTCCCCGGACACGCCGAAGAAGTGCTGACGTTCGTCAAGTCGCTTTAAGCGCCAGGTCCGGCACCCTGCCGGACCCCGCTTCAACAAGGGGGTCTTTCTCATGGCAAGCCACAGCAAGAGCAACGTCAGCAAACTGTTTGTCCTCGACACCAACGTCCTGCTGCATGACCCGACCTGCCTGTTCCGCTTCGAAGAGCACGATGTATTCATCCCCATCATCACCCTCGAGGAGCTGGACACCCACAAGAAAGGCATGTCGGAAGTAGCGCGCAACGCCCGGCAAGCCAGCCGCTTTCTCGACGAAATCGTCAGCAGCAGCACCGACGACATCGAGGACGGCATTTCGCTGAAAGCCCCCAGTCGCGATGCCGCCAGCGGCAAGCTGCGCCTACAGACCCAGGCGCTGCACGCGGTGCTGCCCTCCTCGCTGCCGATCGGCAAGGCCGACAACCAGATCCTCGGCATCGTGATGGCGCTGAAGCAGGCTGATACCAGCCGCCCGGCAATCCTGGTGTCAAAAGACATCAATATGCGCATCAAGGCACGCGCACTAGGACTGGACGCCGAGGACTACTTCAACGACAAGGTGCTGGAAGACACCGACTTGCTGTACGGCGGCACCCGCGAGATAGACGTCGACTTCTGGGAACGCAACGGCCGGGATCTGAAGTCGTGGCAGGAAGGTGGCCGCACCTACTACCAGTTCAAGGGTCCGGATGCCCCCAAGCTGCTCTTGAACCAGCTGCTGTGGCAGGAAGGCGAGCAGCCGATGCAGGCACGGGTACTGCACCTCGACGGCAAGGAGGCGGTGCTGGAGACGCTGAAAGACTACAGTCACCAGAAGAACAACGTGTGGGGCATCGTCGCGCGGAACCGCGAGCAGAATTTCGCGCTGAACCTGCTGATGAATCCGGACATCGACTTCGTCACCCTGCTCGGCCAGGCCGGCACCGGCAAGACCCTGCTCACCTTGGCCGCGGGCCTGGCGCTGACGCTGGAGCAGAAGCTGTACAGCGAGATCATCATGACCCGCGTCACCGTGCCGGTCGGCGAGGACATCGGCTTTTTGCCCGGTACCGAAGAGGAAAAGATGCTGCCATGGATGGGCGCGCTGGAAGACAACCTCGACGTGCTCAACAAGAGCGAGGACGACGGTGGCGACTGGGGTCGCGCCGCCACCCGCGACCTGATCCGCTCGCGCATCAAGGTCAAGTCGCTCAACTTCATGCGCGGCCGCACCTTCCTCAACAAATACCTGATCATCGACGAGGCGCAGAACCTGACGCCGAAACAGATGAAAACGCTGATCACCCGTGCCGGCCCCGGCACCAAGGTGGTCTGCCTCGGCAACATCAGTCAGATCGACACTCCGTACCTGACCGAAGGCAGTTCCGGCATCAGCTACGTCGTTGATCGTTTCAAAGGCTGGGAACACTCCGGCCACATTACCTTGCAGCGCGGCGAACGTTCGCGCCTGGCAGACCACGCAGCGGAAGTCCTTTGACCATCAAACTTGAACTGATCCACACCCCGGCAGCAGGGGCGGCATCGACGATGCCCCCCCTGCTTTTTGTTCACGGCGCTTTCAGTAGCGCCAGCTGCTGGCAGCAACACTTCATGCCCTGGTTCAGCACGCGCGGTTACGACTGCTGGGCGCTGAGCTTCGAGGGACACGGCGACAGCGACGGCCACGCCTACCTCGCCGCCATCAGCATCGATGACTACGTCGGCAACCTGCAGCAGGCGATCCGGCAACTGCCGCGGCCGCCGATCGTGATCGCCCACTCCATGGGCGGCTTTGTGCTGCAGCAATACCTGACCCGCCACGACCTGCCCGGCGCCGTACTGCTGGCCTCGGTGCCGCCAAGCGGCCTTGCCGGTTCCAGCATGCGACTGATGACCCAGGCACCGGAGCTGTTCATGCAACTGAACCTGTTCCAGCAGGGCAATTACCAACCGGAGCTGAACGAACTGCGGCACATGCTGTTTTCTGACGACGCCGACCTCGCCGCGGTGGACTGGGTGGCGCACCACAGCCAGACCGAAAGCCAGCGCGCAATCATGGACATGACCCTGGTGCCGCCCTTCCTGCAGCGCCGTATCGCCTCACTGCCCAACCTGGTGCTGGGCGCGGCGGCGGACCAGCTGATCTCGCCAGAGGACGTCACCGAGACCGCGGCACGCTTCGGCAGTACGCCGGAAATCCTGCCGCACATCGGCCACATGATGATGCTGGATAATCGCTGGGAGCAGTGCGCGCAACGAATCGAGGCGTGGCTGGCACGTACCCCTCTCGAGTGACAAAAAGGTTGGCCGTATTGCTGCGGCCAACCTTTTCGGCTTCCATCCGGGCTATCTCTCTTCAGAAAAACAAGCTGCCCACCCGCTCAGGCATACAGCAATTTGAGTGCTTGCGCCTCGCCGAAGAACAGCTCGCCCTCGTGACGCAGGCCGATCGCCTCCAGCACGCGGATCGAACCCGTGTTGGCCGCATCGACAATGGCGGTAATCCGCGGCAGGCGCAGCACATTGCGCCCGTAGTCGAGACTGGCTTGCGCCGCTTCGCGCGCATAACCCTGGCCGCGATATTCCGGCAGAAAGGTATAACCGACATCCGGATCCGGCAGGCCCTCGCGGCGAATGATGCCGCACAAGCCCATCAGCGCACCATCGGACTTGCGCACCACGCACCACAACGCATGGCCATGCTGCGCGTAGGCCGCCAGCGGCCCTTCCTGCAGATAGCGGCGGGCGTCGTCCAGCGTACGCACGCCGCGGTCGATCACCTTGCGCACGAAGTCGGGGTCATTCAGCGCCGCCAGCACGAAGGCGGCATCATCCAGCGTCAGCTCGCGCAACTGCAGCCGCGCAGTCTCCGCGATCAGCATGCAACCGCCAGGCCGAACGGATCGTCGATGCTATGGCTGGGCTGGGTAAACCAGCGCGGCCCCTGCTCCGTCATGTAGAAGTGGTCCTCCAGTCGCACGCCGAACTCACCGGGAATGCAGATCATCGGTTCGTTGCTGAAGCACATGCCGACTTCCAGCGGCGTGCGGTCGCTGGACACCAGGTACGGCCATTCGTGAATGTCCATGCCGATACCGTGGCCGGTACGGTGCGGCAAACCCGGCAGCGCGTAGCCGGGGCCGAAGCCGTCGGCCTGCAATTGCCGGCGCGCGGCCAGATCGACCTCACCGCACGGCGTGCCCAGCTGCGCCACCGCGAAGGCCGCCGCCTGTGCCGCCTTTTCCGCCTGCCACACCTCACGCTGACGCGCATCTGGCTCGCCAAACACATAGGTACGGGTGATGTCCGAAATATAGCCGTGCAGGGTGCAGCCGGTATCGATCAGCACCATGTCGCCCTGCTTCAGCACCTGCGGATTCTTGACCCCGTGCGGATAGGCGGTCGCCTCACCGAACAGCACGATGCAGAAGTAGGAACCGGAGGCACCGACACGGCGGTGCGCCTCGGCGATGAACGACTCGACCTCGGTGGTGGTGATGCCCTCATGCAGGATGCCGGCCGTGGCCTGGTGCACCGCCAGCGTCATGTCCTTGGCACGCTGCATCAGCGCGATTTCCTGCGGCGACTTGCGCATGCGGCAGTGCGCGGTCACCTCGCGGCCGTTGACCAGCTGGTAGCCGTCGGCGCACTGGCGGATGCCGTCGGCGATGAAAAACGCCGCACTTTCGTCGATGCCGATGCGCGGCGGCTGTTCAAGGTTGGCCGCAATCCCCAACCGCGCCAGCGTCGCCACAAACAGCGCATACGGGCTTTCGTGTTCGTGCCAAGCGTTCACCTCGCCCTGTAGCTGCATGTAGTCGTGCAGCGTACCGACCTCGAACCAGGGCGCGATGAATTCCAGCGCGCCATGCGCCGGCAGGATCGCCCCCACCATGCGCTCGCTGGCATACCATTTCAGGCCGGTAAAGTAGTTGAGGCTGGTACCCGCATTCAGATACAGCGCCGCAATGCCGTTGGCCTGCATATACGCCTGTGCCTTGGCCAGGCGTACGCGATATTCGTCCAGCCCGATCGGCTGCGCACCCTGCGTCATGTCCTGCAGGCCTGCCAGTGCCTGCTCCTTGCTCACCCCACTCACGCCTATCGTCATCGCCTGCTCCCGCTCCGGTTCATCACTGCTGGCCTGTCGCCAGTCCACACCAAAGCAGCAATCTATGACTGCACCACCACAGGGTCAAGCATTTTTTAGTCACACTAAAATTTTACTGTTCAGCAAGGCAATGATTCTCACGTACAATCAGCCCTCACCATCAGGAACCCTTCCCCATGTCAGAGGAAACCCTCGGCCAGCGCCTGCGCCGCTACCGGCGTGCCAGCGGCAAGACCCTGGTACAAGTGGCCAAAGAAGCCGGCTTGTCGGCCGGCTTCCTGTCGCAGGCAGAGCGCGACATCACCGGCCTGTCACTGTCGTCACTGGCCAACATCGCCCAGGCCGTCGGCGTAGCGGTGAGCGAGCTGTTCGAATCCCCGCGCCAGGACGCCCCCGACTCGCACGAAGGCCAGCGCCAGAGCTACACCGTCGCCAACATGCCGCAGCGCTACGAACGACTGACCACCACCTATAGCGGCAGCGTGCTGAACGCCGTCAAACTGACACTGCCGCCCGGTTATCGCTCGGAAGTGGTCGCCCACAGCGGCGACGAGTTTGTCTATGTGCTGAGTGGCACCGTCACCTATCAGGTCAACGGCCGTGACTATGTGCTGGCCATCGGCGATTCGCTGCATTTTGATCCACAGCAGAGGCACGCCATCCGTAACGACAGCGACAGTAGCACTGAGGTGATTTCGGTCGGCACGTTGCAATTGTTTGACGATGACGACAAGCAGCACGACTAAATCATCGGCTTCCTGCACGAAGCGGGAGCAGGCATGCCTGTTGCCGAGTTGTGCCGCAAGCACGCCTTCTCGGAAGCCCACTATTACCTCTGGCGCAGCAAGTTTGGCGAAATGAGTGTCTCGGAGGCCAAGCACCTCAAGGCGCTGGAAGCCGAGAACGCCAGGCTGAAGAAGCTCCTCGCCGAAACGCTGCTCGAGAACGAGATCACCAAGGAGGCCCTCCGAAAAAAGTGGTGAGCGCACCGTCACGGCGGGAGCTGGTGCGTCATCTGATGGGCAAGGGGCTCAGCGAGTATCGATCGCTGCGTCTGGTTGGCATGCGACTTCCCTCCGTTTTCAGTAGCAGACGACTTTAGAGTCCGAGGCTAAGGTGCCTGACTTTTCGGCCAATGATTTGGCGTCCACACAGCCTCGCCGAGATACAGTTAGTGACGATCGGATTTGCCGATTCAAGTGCCCTGCGATAGTCCACATAAAAATGCCTCGGTCAAAGCCGAGGCATAAATATTACTGTTAACAAATCATGAAGACTTACAGACACAAACTCATATGAAAATGTGTGAGTTTTTACTCCATATAGGTAACGGCTGCCCTTTTCGCTTGCTGCGGACCGTTGTCCGGACTCAGCAGGCCTCACCCACCGCCGGTCCGGCCAGCGCATCCTTGGGCATGCTCAGCTGCTGCACCGCCGCGCGCGCCTGCTCGAAGCTGTCGGTAGCCAGCAGCGCCTGCCAGTCCGCCTGCGCGCCCCGCCCGGCCATTTTCTGCAACCGTGCGGCCAACCCTGGCAGCTGCGGATCGGCCAGCTCGGCCAGCAGCTGGTCGGCCAGATCCGGACGGTTGCACACCAGCGCCATGTCGCAGCCGGCGTCGAAGGCGGCACGGGCACGCTCGACGATATTGCCGACGCCGGCGGCGCCTTCCATGGTCAGGTCGTCGGAGAAGATCACGCCATCGAAGCCCAGCTCGCCGCGCAGGATGTCCTGCAGCCAGCGCCGCGAGAAGCCGGCCGGCTGCGAATCCACCGCCGGATAGACCACGTGCGCCGGCATCACCGAGGCCATGCCTGCCGCCGCCAGCTGCGCAAACGGTTGCAGATCATCGGCCTGCAGTTGCGCCAGCGAGCGCTCATCAACCGGGATCACGTGATGACTGTCGCCCTCGACGAAACCGTGACCGGGGAAATGCTTGCCGCAGGTGGCCATGCCACCGCCGGCCAGGCCCTGCTGCAACGCCAGCGCCAGCGCGGTCACCACTTGCGGGTCGCGATGGAAGCTGCGGTTGCCGATCACCGCGCACTGCCCCCAGTCCAGATCCAGCACCGGGGTGAAGCTGAGGTCGATGCCGCAGGCACGCAGCTCGGCAGCCAGCACGTAGCCGACCTGGCGCGTCAACTCCGCCGCCTTGTCTGCGTTGACATCCCACGCCTCGCCCAGTACCCGCATCGGCGGCAGGCGGGTGAAACCGTCGATGAAGCGCTGCACGCGGCCGCCTTCATGATCGACGGCGATCAGCAGCCGCGGCTCGCGCAGCGTACGGATCTCGGCGGTCAGCGCCTTGAGCTGCTCGATATTCTGGAAATTGCGGCGAAACAGGATCACGCCGCCGACCAGCGGGTGGCACAGGCGCTCGCGCTCGGCATCGGTCAGGGTAAAGGCCGCGACGTCGATCATCACCGGGCCGCGGGGCAGTTGCAGGGGAAGCTTGTTCATAAAGAAAACGCCATCAAGGGTTGGCCGCAAGCGCGCTTTCGCAGACCACGAAAGCGAACGCGTGTTGTTGTTCATCGCTGATCGACAGGTGCACCGCGCAGATGCCGCGCTGGTGCAGGAAAGCCTGCAGCGGATCGGAAAAGGCAAACATCGGCTTGCCCAGCGCATCGTGCACCACGGCAATCGCAGTCAGCAGCACCGGCGCGCGCACACCGGTACCCAGCGCCTTGCCCAGCGCCTCCTTGGCGGCGAAGCGCTTGGCGAGAAAGCGCGCCGGCTGTTTCGCCTGCGCCAGTTCGGCCCGCTCGGACTCGGCCAGCAAACGTTGGCCGCAACGCAGACCATGCCGTGCCAGCAGCGCATCGAAGCGCTCGATGCGCGCCATGTCGGTGCCGATGCCGTAAATCATTACAGACCCTGACGACCTTCGATCATCAAGGCCTTCATCTGGCGCACCGCCTCAGCAAAGCCGACAAACAGCGCGTGGCTGACCAGCGCGTGACCGATGTTCAGCTCGGCGATCTCCGCAATCGCAGCGATCGGTTTCACGTTGTGGTAGTTGAGGCCGTGACCGGCGTTGACCACCATGCCGAGATGGCTGCCGAATACCGCCGCCTCGCGGATGCGTGCCAGCTCGGCCTGCTGCTCGTCATGCTTGAAATCGGCGTGGGCGTAGGCGCCGGTGTGCAGCTCGATGACACGGGCACCGGCATCGAACGCGGCCTGGATCTGCTCGCGGTCAGGATCGATGAAGATCGACACCCGGCTGCCGGCAGCCGTCAGCTGGCGGGTGAAGTCGCGCACCTGGTCAAAGTAGCGGATCACGTCGAGGCCGCCCTCGGTGGTCACTTCCTCGCGCTTTTCCGGCACCAGGCACACGTCTTCCGGCTGCACGCGCAGCGCGTTGGCCAGCATCTCGTCGGTCAGCGCCATTTCCAGGTTCATGCGTGTCTTGATCACGCGGCGCATGGTGTCGACATCATGGTCCTGGATATGGCGACGGTCTTCACGCAGATGCAGCGTGATCAGGTCGGCACCGCTGGATTCGGCCACCAGCGCCGCTTCGATCGGGCTGGGGAAACGGGTACCGCGCGCCTGGCGCAGCGTCGCCACATGATCGATGTTCACACCTAGCAAAATCATTCTGTATCTCCGGCAAGGCGCGCCGTCAGTCGGACAGCGCGTAGAGGGTCGTCAGCAATTCGCGCGAAGCCAACGGCTCCGGGCCCAGCAATTCATCCAGCAACAGCCGCAACAGCAGGCGCGCTTCACGCCGGGTTTGCGGCTGCTCGAAATCGGCGGCGGCCAGCGCCACCAAGGTGGCACCGCTGACGTTGGCCGCACCGCGTGGCGCCTGTTCGCCGTCGGTCAGCTCCGGCGCGGCGCCGAAGCGGCACAGGTAGCGCGCCTGCGGTGCGATGGCCTGCGCCAGATGATCCTGCGTCAGCGCCGGCGCGTAGCCCAGCTCTTCCAGCAGCGCCAGCTCGAAGCGGCGCAGCACGGTGGCGGTCAGCGCATGATCGACCAGGCTGCGCACCGCGCGATCGTACAGCTTGAACAGCGCCGGCGACGGGTCGTCGCGCGCCGCCAGGCGCAGCACCAGCTCGTTGAGATAGAAACCGGTCACCAGCCGCGCGCCGGCAAACTGCGGTACGCCGCCGCGCCAGTCGGCGGTGTGCAGGGTGCGCAATTCGCCCTTACCGAACCAGGCCAGCTGTAAGGGCTGGAACGGCAGCAACAGCCCGCGCAAGTCGGAACGCGGCCGCCTTGCGCCGCGCGCCACCAGCGTGAAACGGCCGTAATCGCGGGTCAGCACTTCCGCCAGCAGGCTGGTCTCGCGGTAGGGCTGGGTGTGCAGCACGTAGGCCGGCTGGCGATCAACCCTGCCCTGCTGCATCCGTCCCTGCCTGCGGCTTGCGCCAGCTGTGCACGCGGCCAACCTCTGCCACGCGCAGCTCGAAGCCGGCGTACCACTGCGCAAAGCCCTGCCGCTGCGCCAGCTGGTGCTCGCTATTGGCCTTCCACGCCGCGATGGCCGCCTCACTGTCCCAGTACGACACGGTGATGCCGAAGCCGTCGGCATCGCGCACGCTTTCCACACCGAGAAAGCCGGGCTGCTCGGCCGCCAGCTCGACCATGCGCTCGCCCATGTCGGCGTAGCCCTGCTCGACAGCGCTGCGCTGGCTGCTAAAAATCACCGCCCAGTAGGGCGGTGTCGGGGTACGGGCAAACATGCGGCCAACCTTTGCTCAGTCTCAGTTCAGGCCGAAATCGCGCAGGAAGCGCACGTCGTCGGCCCAGCCGGATTTCACCTTCACCCACACCTCGAGGAACACCTTGCAGTCAAACAGCTGCTCCATATCGAGACGAGCCTCGGTGGAAATCTTTTTCAGTTTCTCGCCGCCACGGCCGATCACGATCGGTTTCTGCCCTTCCTTGTCCACCAGGATGGCGACGTAGATGCGGAACATATGGCCGTCGACCTCGAACGCCTCGACTTCCACGTTCATCTCGTACGGCAGCTCTTCACCCAGGTAGCGGAACAGCTTCTCGCGCACGATCTCAGCGGCGAGGAAGCGCTGGCTCTTGTCGGTGATCATGTCCTCCGGGTACAGCGGCACCGAGGCCGGCAGATGCGGCCGCACCTTGTCCAGCAGCTCGGCCAGACGCTGGCCGTGCTTGGCACTGACCACTTCGGCATCGGCAAACTCGAACTCCTCGCGTACTTGCTGGATGAAGGCGTTCAGCATCAGGCTGTCCTTGGCCTTGTCGACCTTGTTCAGCACCAGGATTACCGGCGTGTTCTTCGGCAGCAGCGCCATCACCTCGCGGTCGGCGTTGGACAGCCGCATCGCCTCCAGCACGAACAGCACGCAATCGACACTGCCCAGGGTGTCCTTCACCGACTGGTTCAGCGTGGCATTGAGCGCGCCCTTGTGAAAGGTCTGGAAACCGGGGGTATCGACGAACACGAACTGCGCGTTCGGCTCGGTATGGATGCCATTGACACGGTGGCGCGTGGTCTGCGCCTTTTTCGAGGTAATGCTGATCTTCTGGCCGATGAGATGGTTCATCAGCGTGGATTTGCCCACATTGGGGCGGCCAACGATGGCGACAAAGCCACAGCGGAAATCGGTATCGGTCATGGCTTATTTCTTGCCTGCGGCAAAGTGTTGTTCAAGCAGCAGCAGCGCAGCATCGGCCGCCTGTTGCTCTGCCCCGCGACGGCTGATGCCGTCACCGGTGGTAATGATGCTCAGCTCGGCCAGGTCGCACTGCACGCGGAAGCTCTGCTCGTGCGCTTCGCCGCTCTGCGACAGAATGCTGTAGCGCGGCAGTGACAGCCGGCGCGCCTGCAGCGCCTCCTGCAGCCGGGTCTTGGCATCCTTGGCGTGCTTGCTGGGGTCGATGGCGACCACGCGCTCCTGGTACAGGCGGCGCACTACACGCTCCGCCGCCATGAAGTCGGTATCGAAGCTGATGGCGGCAAAGATGGCCTCCACCGCATCGGCCAGGATCGACGGCCGGTTGAAACCGCCGCTCTTCAGCTCGCCCTCGCCCAGGTATAGATAGTCGCCCAGCTTCAGCTGCTGCGCGATCTCGGCCAGCGTGCTCTGGTTCACCAGGTTGGCCCGCAAGCGCGACAGCTCGCCCTCCGACAGTTTCGGAAAGTGATCGAACAGCATCTTGGCGACGGTGTAGTTGAGAATGCTGTCGCCAACGAACTCGAAACGTTCGTTGTTCGGCGCGCCAAAGCTGCGATGGGTTACCGCCTGACGCAGCAATTCGAAGCGGCTAAAAGAATAATCCAGCGCCGTACACAGGCGCCGGAAACGTTGATCAGACTGATTCACTATATTTAGGGATTCGATTCCAGGACAGGGGTACCTGCCTCATGTTCAAAAGAAAGGATCAGGCCGAGATGATCGACCAGGGGCACTTCGCGGCGATAACGCACGCCGATGCCGACCGCGGTCGGTGTCGTCAGGATCAGCAGGTCCTCCGGCTTGATCGAGACAATGCCGTGCACCGTGGTGCGGTCCCTGAATTCGCGGCGCAATTCACCTTCGGTTTTACCCGGGGTCACCACCATTTCGTCGATCGTCTTCTTGATCGCAAAATACTCGGTATACACCGGCAGCAGCTTGAAGAAGGCCAGCAGCACCACCGACAACACGATGGCCAGCGCCAGCACCACCAACAGGGAAAAACCACGTTGCTGCTTCATATCATGCTCCTGCACCCGGATTAATGGATGGATTTGCCAATACGCGAGAAGTCACCAAGATTCAGCCAGATCAGGAACGCCTTGCCCACCAGCAAGCGGTCCTCGACAAAGCCCCAGTAGCGGCTGTCTTCGCTGTTGTCGCGGTTGTCGCCCATCATGAAATAGTGTCCCTGCGGCACCTTGCAGCTGAAGCCGTCATCACGGTATTCGCAATTTTCGCGCAGCGCGAAGGAACGCACACCGGCCGGGTTATAAACCGGCGCCTCCGGAATGACCAGCGTATCGTAGCTGACCTTGCTCAGGGTTTCGGTATAGCGCTGGTTCTGCACCAACATCAAGCCCTGTTCCAGATAGCTGTGCTCGCCGACGCTCAGCCGCGGCAGCGGCTTGCCGTTCACCGACAGCTGCTTGTTGCGGTATTCCACCGTGTCACCCGGCAAACCGATGGCGCGCTTGATGAAGCTGACCTTCTCGTTTTCAGGATAGGTAAATACCACCACGTCGCCATGCTCGACCGTGCCGACCGGCACGAACACCTTGTTCAGCACCGGCACGCGCAGGCCGTAGCCAAACTTGTTGACCAAAATGAAGTCACCGACCACCAGTCCCGGGCGCATCGAGCTGGAAGGGATCTGGAACGGCTCTACCACGAAGGCACGCAGCAGGAACACCACCGCGATCACCGGGAAGAAGCCGCGCGGGAAGTCGATGTAGTGCGGCACCACCACGCCCGGCTGCCGGCGCTTGGCCAGCACCAGCTTGTCGAACAGCCACACGCCACCGGTCACCACCACCACCAGCAGCATCACCGCGGTGAAGCTCATGTGGTCGGAGAGCAGGCCGAAAGCCCCGCCCAGAATCGCCAGATATCCCCACTCGATGGATGAAGCGTGGGTACCGTCATCACGCTTGCCGCCAAACGCGATCAGCATCACGCCGACCGCCAGCAGCACCATCCATACCCAGAACAGGTTTGCCCCCATTTATTTGTCCCCAACTTGCAAGATCGCGAGGAAGGCTTCCTGTGGAATCTCCACGTTGCCGACCTGCTTCATCCGCTTCTTACCGGCCTTCTGCTTTTCCAGCAGCTTTTTCTTACGGGTAATGTCGCCACCGTAGCACTTGGCCAGCACGTTTTTGCGCAGCGCCTTCACCGTTTCACGGGAGATGATGTGGCCGCCGATGGCCGCCTGCACCGCGATGTCGAACATCTGGCGCGGAATCAGCTCGCGCATCTTCGACACCAGCTCGCGACCACGGTACACACTGGTGGCGCGGTGCACGATCAGGCTCAGTGCATCGACTTTTTCGCTGTTGACCAGCACGTCCAGCTTCACCAGATCGGAGGCCTGGAATTCCTTGAACTCGTAGTCCAGCGAGGCATAGCCGCGGCTGGTGGACTTCAGCTTGTCGAAGAAATCCATCACCACTTCGTTCATCGGCAGATCGTAGGTCAGCATCACCTGACGGCCCATGTACTGCATATTGCGCTGCACGCCGCGCTTCTGGTTGCACAGTGTCATCACCGAGCCAACATAATCCTGCGGCACCAGAATGGTGGCAGTGATGATCGGCTCGCGCAGTTCTTCGTACTTACCCGCTTCCGGCATCTTCGACGGGTTGGATACCTCGCTGATGGTGCCGTCCTTCATCACCACTTCGTAGATCACCGTCGGCGCGGTGGTGATCAGGTCCATGTCGAACTCGCGTTCGAGACGTTCCTGCACGATTTCCAGATGCAGCAGACCGAGGAAGCCGCAACGGAAGCCGAAGCCCAGCGCCTGCGACACTTCCGGCTCGTACTTGAGCGAGGCATCGTTCAGCTGCAGTTTTTCCAGCGCATCGCGCAGCGACTCGTAGTCGTGGCTTTCCACCGGGTACAGGCCGGCAAACACCTGCGACTGTACTTCCTTGAAGCCCGGCAACGGCGCATCCGCCGGCTTGTTCACCAGAGTGATGGTGTCGCCGACCTTGGCCGATTTCAGTTCCTTGATACCGGCGATGACAAAGCCCACTTCGCCGGCGTTCAGGCTCGGGCGCTGCACCGACTTCGGTGTGAACACACCGACCTGTTCGCACAGGTGTTCGGCCTGGGTGGCCATGAACTTGATCTTGTCTTTCGGCTTCAGCTGGCCGTCAATCACGCGCACCAGCATCACCACGCCGACGTAGTTGTCGAACCACGAGTCGATGATCAGCGCCTTCAGCGGGCCGTCCGGATTGCCTTCCGGCGGCGGAATCTTGCTGACCACGGTTTCGAGGATGTCCTCGATACCGATGCCGGATTTGGCCGAGGCACGCACCGCGTCCACCGCCTCGATGCCGATGATGTCCTCGATTTCCTGCGCGATGCGGTCAGGATCGGCCGCCGGCAGGTCGATCTTGTTCAGTACCGGCACCACTTCCACGCCCAGCTCGATGGCGGTGTAGCAGTTGGCCACGGTCTGGGCCTCGACGCCTTGCGAGGCATCGACCACCAGCAGCGCGCCTTCGCACGCCGACAGCGAACGGCTGACTTCGTAGCTGAAGTCAACGTGTCCCGGGGTGTCGATCAGGTTCAGGTTGTAGACCTGGCCATCACGCGCCTTGTAGGTCAGCGCGGCGGTTTGCGCCTTGATGGTAATGCCGCGCTCTTTTTCGATGTCCATCGAATCGAGCACCTGCGCGCTCATTTCACGCATGTCCAAGCCACCGCAATACTGGATAAAGCGGTCGGCCAAGGTCGATTTGCCATGGTCAATATGGGCAATGATCGAGAAATTTCGGATATTTTTCATCAGAATCCAGCAAAAATTAAGGGCACTGGTTTGTGCCCTTGATAACTCACACTGGCGCGGATTTTAGCCGATTTCGCCTGGCTGTGCAGCCAATCGTGCAAGCAGTCGCGGCAGGTCGAGATGCCAGTGGCAGATTTCGGTCGCCCCTTCCATCAATACCGGCACCAGCTCGTTGTACTTTTCTTCCAGCAGCGGGTCGGCATCGACATCGACGACGTCCAGCGCAAAGCCGTATTGCTGCTGCAGCGGCTGCAGCTGTGCCAGCATGTCGTGGCACAGGCTGCAGTATTCGCGAAAATAGAGTGTCAGCTGCCTCATTGCGCTTTTTTCTCCGGCACCAGCGCCACGAACAGCGGATTACCCTGTCGCAACAGCCGCATCGGCAGCGCCTGCCCCGCCGGCGTCGCCGCGATGGCATCCTGCAGCTGCTTGACGCTGGTAAGCTCGCTGCCGGCAACACCAATGATCACGTCACCGACCACGATGCCGGCCAGTTGCGCCGGACCCTCGACCTGGCGCACCTGCAGACCGAACTTGACGCCCAGCTGCTGCGCGAGCAGCGGCGCCAGCAACTGCACCGACAGGCCGGTGCGGTTCATCGCGTCACCGTCCTGCTGCTGGTGACCGTGGTAGGCACGGTCGACGGTACGCGGGTCCTCTTCCTGCAGCGCGACGGTCAACACCGTCACCCGTGACAGCGCACGGTTACGCCACACGCCCAGCTCCACGCGCGAGCCCGGCTTGATCGCACCAATCAGCCGCGGCAGATCGGCCGAGGCCTGCACACTGTCGCGGTTGACGCTCAGCACCACGTCGCCGGCACGCAGGCCGGCCAGCTCCGCCGGACCGCCCTTCTCCACCGAATTGATCAGCGCGCCCTGCGGCTCCTTCAGGCCGAACGAGGCGGCCAGTTCGCGCGTCAGCTCCTGGATACTGACCCCAAGGCGACTGCGATTGACCTTGCCATCCTTTTTCAGCTGTTCGGCGACATTCAGCGCGACATCGATCGGAATGGCGAAGGAAATCCCCATGAAGCCACCGGAACGGCTGTAGATCTGCGAATTGATACCGACCACCTCGCCGTCCAGATTGAACAGCGGGCCACCGGAGTTACCGGGATTGATCGCGGCATCGGTCTGGATGAACGGTACATAGCTCTCGTCCGGCAGCTGGCGCCCCTTGGCCGAGACGATGCCGGAAGTCACCGTGCTCTCGAAGCCGAAGGGCGAGCCGATTGCCAGCACCCATTCACCGACTTTCAGTTTTTCCGACCTGCCGAGTTTTACCGTCGGCAGGTTGGCCGCATCGACCTTCAGCAACGCGACATCGGTACGCGCATCGGAGCCGATCAGGCGCGCCTTCAGCTCACGCTTGTCACTGAGAGTGACGATCATCTCGTCCGCCTCGGCCACCACGTGGGCATTGGTCAGGATGTAGCCATCCGCCGACAGGATGAAGCCGGAGCCGAGACCGCCGGTGCGGTATTCACGCAGCTGCGGCGGCGCAAAACGGCGGAAGAACTCGGCAAACGGATCGTTCTGCATCCCCTCCGGGATCTGGCGCACCATCTCACGCACCGTCTGCACGGTACGGATATTCACCACCGCGCGCCCGTGCTGCTCAACCAGCTGGGTAAAGTCGGGCAGCACCTGCGGCGCTGCCAGCGCGGGCGCCGTGGCACCCAATGCGGCCAACATGGCAGAACACAGGATCAGTTTCTTGAACGGCATGTTTCTGTTTTCTCCTGAATGATCAGTGACGGATCGACCCGGCGCACGATACTGGGCATGAAGAACTGCCGGGCGGTCACGACTGCGGCATAGCGTTTGACCCACCACAAGGTCAGGGCAAACAGGGAAAAAGCCAAGAGCACCGACGACAACTCGCCCAGCGCCCGCCCCAGCACCGCCCCCGCCAGCAGCGCCAGCAAGGGCAGGCAGTACAACAGGGCAGTCGACACCAGCAGCGCGCGCTCGTGCACGGCAACGATCACCTTGTCGCCGACACCGGCCGCGGACAGATTGCGCACGCGGAACAGCGGCTCGCGCAGCACAAACATCCGCGCGAGCGACAGCGAACGGCAGCCGTGTACCGGATCGCACTGCCCGCACGGGGAATGCGGGGTTGGCCGCACCATGGCTTCGCCGCCATGGAGGGACACCACCTGGGCTTCGGTTTCCAGCATGCTTATTTCTTGATTACGCGCACGGTGTTGATCACGTTTTCCAAGCCCTGCTCCGGCAGGTCACCGACCACGGTCAGCACCTGGTTGCCAAGCCGGCGCGACGCCAGCCCCAGCCCACCGGGACCGATCACCGCCGGATGCGAATCGGCCTCGCCCTTGCCGGCCTCGACAAACAGCGACAACTTGGCCAGACCATCGGTATAGACAAAATGTGACACCGGGGAGTCATGTCCCGGCAACTGGCGGGTCGCGTAGCGCAACAGGCGGAAGCCGGTCGGCATGCCACGGATCTCGAACTCGGCCGGCACCACTTCCTGCGGCGCGCTGACCGCGGCGCCCAGCGCCAGGCTGTACTTGAAGCGCGGCCGCAGCAGGGCGCGCTCTTTCGGGTTGCCCAGTGTCAGGTCGCTGAAGGCAAACTGTTCGATCACCGCGCCCTTGGCGTCGTGGGTCACCGTCTTCAGCGGCAAGGCGCTGGCCGGGTCCACGCAGACCTTCAGACCGTAGCGCAGGTTGGCTTCCTTCGGCGTCAGCAACAGCCACTGGCAATCGCGGCGCGCGACACGGTCCAGCTTGCCGCGGCTCAGCACGTAGGCCGACTTCAGGTCTTGCGAGCGCTCCGGCAGGATCGCCGGAAACAGCTTGATGGCATTGACCTTGGCCGCACTCAGCGCCTTGGTGTCCGGCGCATAGCAGGTCAGCTCGTTGTCGTCGCGCACCAGCTCGCGCGGCATGCCGTCCATCGACTCGCGCCGCTCGCGCACCACACCGCCTTCCTGCGCGCGATACAGGCGGAAGGTTTCCAGCTCGTCATCGACGTGATGGGTATAGCTACCGCTCAGCGCCTGGTGACGGCCCGCCTGCGCGGCTTTTTGCAACAGATCCCAATCCGACTCCGCGGCCGCCAACAATGGAATGCCCAGCAACAGATAACCGGCAAACTTGACCATCAGCGCGCCACCCCCGACACCGGTTCCGCCAGATTGACTCGTTCCAGCCCTTCGGTGGCCATCATGTCGCGATGAGCCTGCAAATAGGAGTTGCGGGAGGACGCCTGCTCGGCCGATACCTGCACCGCCCCGCCCTGCGGCGTCGACACCGCCTGCGCCATCAGGCCCGGCACCGGTTCCGGCTGGCTCTGCCACACTGCCCAGCCGACCACCCCGGCCAGCGCGAAGGACGCCGCCATGGCGTAGCGCATCAGGCCCGGTGCCGAACCGCGCTTGGGCTTGGGCGCCAGCACCGTCGGCTCCTGCTGCAGCGCCTGTCCGACTTCGGCACGCACATCGATCGACAACAGCGCAGAGCCGCGAATTGCATCACCAATCAGATGGTATTCATTCCATGCCGCTTTCAACTCCGGATCAGCATCCAGCGCACGAATACACTGAGTGGAAGCCGCATCGTCCAGCTCCCCATCCATCAAGGAAGAAAGGTTTTGTTTCATAATCGGTTCACCATCTTTTGTTTTTTGCCGTATCCAGCAAGGGACGCAACTCTGCCGCGATCGCTTCGCGGGCACGGAAAATCCGCGACCGCACGGTACCGATTGGACAGTTCATGGCACTGGCAATTTCGTCGTAGCTGAGACCTTCCATCTCACGCAGCGAAATGGCCGTGCGCAATTCTTCCGGCAGCCGCTCCACCGCAGCATTGACCGCGGCGAGTATCTGCTGGTTCATCATCTCGGCTTCCGGCGTGTGGTAATCCGGCACCTGCGAGGCCATGTCCAGGCTTTCGCCGTCCTCGTCCTCGAACTCGGCGCTGATTACCGGCCGGCGGCCGGCGGAAGTCAAAAAGTTCTTGGCCGTATTGATGCCAATACGATATAGCCAGGTATAAAACGCACTTTCACCGCGAAACGAAGGCAGTGCACGATAGGCCTTTACAAACGCTTCTTGCGTCACGTCCTCGATATCCGCCGAATCGCGGATAAAGCGTGACAACAGGCGGGAAAGCCGTCGCTGGTACTTTGCCACCAACAAGTCGAACGCGCGTTTTTCACCACGCTGCGCACGCTCGACCAATTGCTGATCGATATCACGATCACTCATCGTTGCCGTTATCTCCCTGATTCGTCCTGCTTGTTTTTGTTGTGGCCAACGCTGGGCCAACACAGGACAGAAACTGTGACCTGCCTTGTTCAGGATAAGTTCACCGTACAAGCCGTTGCACTTATAACAAAGCTGTCCGCATCTAGCAAAAAAGCGCGCAGAAATTCGTTTACCAATTTACCAAGCACTTGCTAGAATATGAACAACCACTCCAGAACACAAAACAGCAGAACCTAACACCCGAACCCGAAGACAGGAGAAACCCGATGACGACACCCGGCCAACGTTTCCGCGATGCAGTTGCCAACGAAAAACCCTTGCAAGTCGTCGGCGCGGTCAATGCCTACGCCGCCCGTCTGGCCGAGCACAGCGGCTTCAAGGCGCTGTATCTGTCCGGTGGCGGTGTCGCTGCCTGCTCCTGCGGCATCCCCGACCTTGGCATCACCACGCTGGAAGACGTGCTGATCGACGTGCGCCGCATCACCGACGTCACCGAGCTACCGCTGCTGGTGGACATCGATACCGGCTGGGGTGGCGCCTTCAACATCGCCCGCGCCGTGCGCAACCTGGAAAAAGCCGGTGCCGCCGCGGTGCACATCGAAGACCAGGTGCAGCAGAAACGCTGCGGCCACCGCCCGAACAAGGCCATCGTCAGCCAGGAAGAAATGGTCGACCGCGTGAAGGCGGCGGTAGACGCCCGCAAGCACGGCATGGTGATCATGGCGCGCACCGACGCGCTGGCGGTCGAGGGGCTGGAAGCGGCGATCGAGCGCGCGGTGGCCTGCGTCGAAGCCGGCGCCGACATGATCTTCCCGGAGGCGATCACCGATCTGGCGATGTACAAGCAGTTTGCCGAAGCGGTGAAGGTACCGGTGCTGGCCAACATCACCGAATTCGGTGCCACCCCGCTGTACACCACCGAGCAGCTGGGCGCCAACGGGGTCGGGCTGGTGCTGTACCCGCTGTCGGCGTTCCGCGCCATGAGCCAGGCGGCACTCAATGTCTACGGTGCCATCCGCCGTGACGGCACGCAGCAGAATGTGGTCGACACCATGCAGACCCGCATGGAGCTATACGAACACCTTGATTACCACGCCTACGAGCAGAAGCTGGACGCCCTGTTCAGCCAAGGCAAGTAAGCGGCCCAGCAAGCTGCGTGACGGTGTACACCATGCCCAATCTGTTCGCGGACATTCCGGCCGACCTGCCGCAAGAGCTGTTCCAGACGCTATTCTCCGGCAGCGCCGGTTTTCGCGTGGAACGCATCGTGTCGCGCGGACACGCCTCACCCGAGGACTTCTGGTACGACCAGGACGAACACGAGTGGGTGCTGTTGCTGGCCGGCGCCGCGGAACTGGCATACGCCGACCCGCCCCGCCACCAGCAGCTGGCCCCCGGTGATGCAGTGCTGATTCCGGCCCATTGCCGTCACCGCGTGGCGTGGACCACACCGGCACAGGACAGCGTCTGGCTAGCCGTTTTTTTCAGCGAAAAATAATCCGATAACGCACAACCCAGTCAATACCAGCAGCAGGAGAAGAGAAGAAATGACCGAATCACTCCAAGTGCTTCCCAAAGCCAAGAAATCCGTCGCACTCTCCGGCGTCGCCGCCGGCAATACCGAGCTGTGCACCGTTGGCCGCAGCGGCAACGACCTGCACTACCGCGGCTACGACATTCTGGATCTGGCCGCCGACACCGAATTCGAGGAAGTGGCCTACCTGCTGGTGCACGGCAAGCTGCCGAACCAGGCCGAACTCACCGGCTACAAGAAGAAGCTGAAATCGCTGCGCGGCCTGCCGGCGTCGGTGAAAGCGGTGCTGGAAGCGCTGCCGGCCGCCTCGCACCCGATGGACGTGATGCGCAGCGGCGTATCGGCGCTGGGCTGCACGCTGCCGGAAAAGGACGACCACAACGTGCCGGGCGCCCGTGACATCGCCGACCGCCTGATGGCATCGCTGGGTTCGATGCTGCTGTACTGGTACCACTTCAGCCACAACGGCAAGCGCATCGAGGTGGAAACCGACGACGACTCCATCGGCGGCCACTTCCTGCACCTGCTGCACGGCCAGAAACCATCCGAGCAGTGGGTACGCGCGATGCACACCTCGCTCAACCTGTACGCCGAGCACGAGTTCAACGCCTCCACCTTCACCGCCCGCGTCATCGCCGGCACCGGCTCCGACATGTATAGCGCCATCACCGGCGCCATCGGCGCGCTGCGCGGCCCGAAACACGGCGGCGCCAACGAGGTGGCGTTCGAAGTGCAGAAGCGCTACGAAAACCCGGACGAAGCCGAGGCCGACATCAAGGCCCGCGTCGAGCGCAAGGAAGTGGTGATCGGCTTCGGCCACCCGGTGTACACCATCAGTGATCCGCGCAACAAGGTGATCAAGGAAGTGGCGCGCGAGCTGTCCAACAGCGCCGGCGACAGCAAGATGTTCGACATCGCCGAGCGTCTGGAAAGCGTGATGTGGGACATCAAGAAGATGTTCCCGAACCTGGACTGGTTCAGCGCCGTGAGCTATCACATGATGGGCGTGCCGACCGCGATGTTCACACCGCTGTTCGTGATTGCCCGTACCAGCGGCTGGAGCGCACACGTGATCGAACAGCGCATCGACGGCAAGATCATCCGCCCGAGCGCCAACTACATCGGCCCGGAAGACCAGGAATTCGTGCCACTGGCACAGCGCTGACGCATCACCCCCTGCCGGCAGCGACCGGCAGGTGATCACCATAAAACAGGAACGGCGCCCTGCGGCCAACGTTGGCCGCAGGGTGATCTCCAACCTCACCCTCGTGCCCACGCCATGAATAGCCAATACCGCAAGCCGCTGCCCGGCACCCGCCTTGACTACT
>Ga0209211_10002407_pt1 | contig 32383 bp, 31 predicted proteins | sample RifGroA2_FD_183992 | JGI IMG/M metagenome (GOLD analysis project Ga0209211, IMG submission 183992) | Groundwater microbial communities from Rifle, Colorado, USA - Groundwater A2 (SPAdes) (version 2) | ecosystem: Environmental > Aquatic > Deep subsurface > Groundwater | place: Rifle, Colorado... | reverse complement strand
TCACCAATACAAAAAAGATATTCAAGACGCGAAGTCAAAACGAGAATTTAAAACAGCCGAATTTGTTTTTCATCCCGGATACGCCGGAGAATTTGAAAAAGGACTAACGTCATTTATCCAAGAAAGAATTGACGATATTAATTTTCTGTTATCAGATTATTTTCTACGATTGATTAAAGAGGAGAATTTCCAACTAGTTTCATCATCTGAGATATAGGCCTATGAAGCTTATCCTGCGAAGAAGGACTCAGCTCAGCAGGGCAAAACATCCCATTAAGAGTAAATAAGTTATTACTTTTCCGTAAAATTGCTACAATATAGGCTATCTATGGCTGAACCAATGGTTTTGGAAGGTAGGGTGACGGCTTCCGTCCGCGAATTAAGATTCTCTTTCGGTGGAGTGGTTGAGAGTATCTCCGTTGAGGCCGGAAAGGTTGTTAGCGCCGGAACAATAATTGCCCGGCTAAAAAGAAACGAATTAGAAAAAAGGCATCAATTAAAGTTGGAGGCTTATAACAAGATAAGGGCCACATTTGAGCAGTTAAAGAAAAAGCTGGAAGGTAATGATGATCCCGATAAAAAATATCTGATGGACAGGGCCCAGGCCGATCTTAATTCCGGTGTTTTGGAAGTTGAGATTTCCCAAATGGAGCTGGATGGAACGGATTTGAAATGCCCGTTTAACGGTTTGGTAATGGATGATGGCGGAATAGCAGCCGGAATGGCGATTTCTCCGGCATCATTTCCAATTAAAGTTTTAGATTTATCAACTTTGAGAGTTTCAGCGGACATCGATCAGGACAAGATGCCCTTAATCGGATCTGAAAGCTATGTTGAATTTGAACCGGTTTCAATTCAGGGTAGAGTTTACAAGGGCAGAGTTTTAGGTTTTATTCCGTCTTTGGCGGCCGGAAAATCTGACAAATTTGGGATTCAATGTGTGTTGGAAGATACTGGTAACCTCCTGCCGGGAATGAAAGGAAACCTAAAGGTTTTCGGGCAATAAATGAAAATAGTAGTTGATACTTCACTTTTGAGCACCGAACATAAGGTTCGGGGAATTGGCAGATATACCAGGCAACTTGTTGATAGCCTGAGAGGATTAGGTACAGAACATAAAATTGTTTTGACGAGTAAAGTTGATTTAGTTAAAAATCCTAATGTAGTCCATTATCCTAATTTTGACCTTTTCAAAAAATCCTTGCCATTTTTCCCTTTAGCGCCGGTTGAAATAATTACGATTCATGATCTGACCCCTTTGCGGATGAAAGATTTTTTCAGGCCGGGTATAAGAAGCGGTTTTGCTTTGTGGATACAATCAATTTTAGTTAAAAGAATGAAAGCAGTTATTACCGATTCGGAACATTCAAAAAAAGACATAATTGAATTTTTGTCCATCCAACCGGAGAAAATTAATGTAATCCCGTTGGGAGTTGATAAAGAATTTAAACCGGTGACTGCAAATAAAATAAAATCTATCAAAAATAAATATTTTCTGCCGGAGAGATATCTACTTTATGTAGGCGACGTTAATCCAAACAAAAATTTGCCGGTCTTACTAAGGGTAGTTGCAAAATTAAAAATAAATTTGGTGATTGTCAGTCGGGCATTTGAAAAGGAATTGCTTCCGGAAATTATCAATTTACGGAAAATGATTTCAGATCTCGGAATAAATAATTTAGTTAAAATATTATCTTCTGTTCAAATGGATCCCGTTGACGATTTAGCTGCAATTTATTCAGGGGCTTCTGTATATGTCCAACCCAGTCTTTATGAAGGATTCGGATTACCGGTTCTGGAGGCAATGGCTTGCGGAGTGCCGGTGGTGTCGTCAAATGCTTCTTCTCTTCCGGAAGTTACCGGTGATGCTGCTTTGTTGGTTAAGCCGACAGAAACAGGTTTGACGGAAGGAATTGAAAATATGTTGTCTAATAGAGCCATAAGAACCAAATTAATTCAGAAAGGTTTACTTAGAGCTAAAAAATTTAATTGGGAAAAAACTGCTTCCCTGACATTAAAAGTTTATGAAAAAGTTGCTAAGATCTGAAATATCGTCAGTTATTAAAATCACTTTTTGGTGGAGAATAGGCCTATTTTTATTGGGATTAATCTCGACCAGCCTGATTGGTTTTTTATTTCCCTATCCCAGTTTTCAAAGACTGATTGAGTTGGGGAATGGAATTCCGTCAATTTGGTCTTGGGGCGGTTTTGACGGGGTTCACTATCTGACAATTTCCGAATCAGGATATGTTGCCGATTTTACTCAGGCTTTCTTTCCGTTTTTCCCTTGGGTAATCGGAATGGTTTCGAAATATTTGTCGCTTAATTCACTTTATAGCGCTTTGCTGGTAGGAAATTTATCATTGTTGGCGGCAACTTGTTTGTTTTGGCTGTTATTACGGATTGATTTTAAGGCTGGTCAATCGAGGCAAATAATTTTAAGCCTGTTATTCTTCCCGACGGCGTTCTTTTTTGGAGCGGTTTACGGAGAATCATTTTTTTTAAGCTTAGTTTTCGGAAGTTTTTTGGCAGCCAGAAAAAAGAAATGGTTGCTGGCTGGGATTATTGGGGCGATGGCCACGGGTACCCGTTTTGTAGGTATATTTTTAATTCCTGCTTTGGCAGTTGAATATTGGTTGCAACTAAAAGAGTCGGGGCAGAGCATTAAGCAAGTTAAATTTACTTCCATTATTCCGGTTTTATCGATTTGCCTTGTGTCTTTGGGATTGATTGCTTATATGATTTATTCAAAACAACATTTCAATGATGCTTTGAAATTCATTCATTCTCAGCCGGCATTTGGCGCCAGCCGTTCCGATAAGATAATCCTCTTGTATCAGGTATTTTGGCGTTACGTTAAAATGTCCGTTACGGTTGATTTCTTCTCCTTGCTATATTATAGGATTTCTATGGAAATGCTTTCAGCGGTCATATTCCTAGCTTTAGGATTAATAAGTTTTAAAAAAACCCGTTTGTCTTATGCTATTTTCGGATTTTTATCATTTTTAACTCCGACTTTAACTGGAACTTTTTCCAGTATGCCCAGATATATATTGGTAATGTTTCCGGTATTCATAATGATCGGGAGTTGGTTGGATGGCGAAAATCATAAATTACGGAGATGGATTTACTATTCAATAAGCACGATTTTGCTAGCCATAAATACAGCTCTGTTCTTAGGAGGCAGATTTTTAGCTTAGCGTTATAATGTTTTTATACTCTAATGTTAAATTGCTCTAATGCTTTCATGCTTTAATGTTCTAATGACCATATGAAAATCTTAATTACAGGCGGGGCCGGATTTATCGCAAGCCATGTGGCAGACGCTTATATTGCCAACGGTTATGAAGTTGCCATTTTAGATAATCTTTCAACCGGAGTTAAAGAGAATATCAGCCCTAAAGCCAAATTTTATTTGGGCGATGTCAGTGATTTTGGATTTATAGATAAAGTTGTTTCTGAATTTAAGCCTGAAGTTCTAAATCATCATGCGGCTCATATCCATGTGGGCAGGTCGGTAGACGATCCTAAATTCGATGCCACAATTAATATTTTAGGGACAATAAATTTGATGCAGTCTTTAGTAAGCCAGAAATCATTGAAGAAAGTTATATTTGCTTCTACCGGAGGAGCGATGTATGGAAATAAACAGACTCCATTTAACGAAGAGATGATGCCGGCTCCATTATCACCGTATGGAGTTTCGAAAAGATCGGCAGAGCTTTATTTAGGTTTTTATTATGCCCAGTACGGAATTCCGTTTGTGGCCTTAAGATACGCTAATGTTTACGGTCCAAGACAAAATCCGCACGGAGAAGCCGGCGTAGTATCAATTTTTTCCAAGAAAATACTGGAAAGAAAGCAGCCGGTAATAAACGGAGACGGTTTGCAAACAAGGGATTATGTTTTTGTGGAAGACGTTGCAGCTGCCAATGTTCTGGCTCTGGATACTCTTGAAACCGGAGCTTTTAATATCGGGACGTCTATTGAAACGGATGTTAATTCAATTTTTGAATTAGTCAATAAAAATTTCGGAGCGGACTGGAAACAAATCCATGGTCCCGCCAGAGCCGGAGAGCAAACTACTAGTAGTTTGTCTTACCAAAAAGCCAGGCAAATTTTAAATTGGGAGCCGAAAATAAAATTGGCAGAAGGAATTAAGAAAACCGTTGAATGGTTTAAATCCCATCCGGAAAGGGTTTAATGGGAAAGCTTCTTGTAATAATTCCTGCTTTTAACGAAGCCTTGGTGATTGGAAAGACTATAAGGGGTGTCCGCAAAAGCCTGAAAGACGCAGAAATATTGGTGGTTAATGACGGTTCAAGCGATGCAACCGGAATTGAAGCAGAGAAAGCCGGGGCAATCGTGGTTAGCCATCCGATTAACCGTGGGCTTGGAGGAGCTTTAGGAACAGGGCTATATTGGGCAAAAGAACGTGATATCGATTGTGCAATAACTTTTGATGCCGATGGCCAGCATGACTCCGAAGATATTATTAAAGTATCAGAACCGGTTTTAAACGGGAATGCCGATGTAGTGATCGGAACCAGAACTAAATTTGGCTGGAGCGAAATTCCGTTAGACCGGAAGATAGTTTTGACCTTAAGCAACTGGTTGACTTGGTGGTTATTCGGAATTACAACTACTGATTCAACCTCCGGTTTACGGGCATTTAACCGCAAGGCTATTGAAAAAATTCAAATCAAAACTGATCAAATGGAAGTCAGTAATGAATTTTTTTTTGAAATCAAAAGGTGCGGATTAAGGTTGGAAGAAGTTCCGATTAAAGTCCTGTACACGGAATATTCCAGATCAAAAGGTCAAAAGAACAGCAACGCTTTCAGTGTCGGTGTAAAATTGCTATTAAGATTATTCAGATGAGCATATGAATATTATTACTTTTCCGTTACAGCTTATTGCGATCGCATTTTTAATTTTTGCCTTTTCAAGAGTTTGGCTTAGGGCGAGGGAAGGGACAATCGGCAAAGGAATGTTTTTATTCTGGATATTAGTTTGGTTTCTGGTTTTGATAGCGGTTGTCCGGCCGGAATTAACAACTCAACTTGCAAGAAAAATGGGGATAGGCCGGGGAGTAGACGTAGTTTTATATGTCTCCATTGTGACTCTGTTTTATCTTAATTTCAGAAGTAATGTTTTGATTGAGAATTTACGGCACGAGATTACCAAATTAACCCGCATTATCGCATTGTCAAAGAAGTGAAAATCGTCCTGTTTACAGAATTTTTTCCCGCCGGCAATAAATATTTTACCGGTGGGGTAGAGGTCAGAGTAACGCGTTTATATGAATACCTGAAAAGGAAAGGTCATGATGTTACCGTTATCAGCCGTTCCGGAAGTTATGACTTTAATTCTTTTTTAACTGCGGTTAAAAGACTTCTTTTCTTTTTTTACTCATTTATAAAAATTATTTTTGGCAGAATTATTCCGGCGGATATTGTCGAAGGTACAAATTTCACCACATATATATTAGCTTTTCTTTATGCAAAAAAAGTAAAGGCAAAATCATTTGCCTGGTATCCGGATGTATTTTTGGGAAAGGCGGTAGAAAGATTGGGGTTAATTAATGGTGTTCTGACAGAAATTGCCGAAAGAGTCTCACTGAAATTGCCATGGGACAGGATAATTGCCTTATCGGAGGAAACAAAGAAGAAGTTGCTTGAAGCAGGTGTCGCCGGAAATAAAATTGATGTAATCTATGGAGGAGCTAACATCCCTAAATTCCCTAATTCTCCTAATGTCCCAAAATTCCCCAATCCTACTATCATTTGTATCTCAAGATTGGTTAGATACAAGCGGATTTCAGATTTAATTTTGGCGGTTTATTTATTGAAAGAAGTAATTCCCGACATTAAATTAATTTTGGTTGGTAAAGGGCCATTGCAACGAATGTTACAATTACAATCTACAATCTACAATCTACAATCTAATGTTCAATTTCTCGATAGGATCTCAGAAGAAGATAAAATTAACCTCTTAGCCAAATCCCACATCCACGTTTTGCCATCCGCAGTCGAAGGATTTGGATTAGTAACAATGGAAGCTTTGTCAGCCGGAACGCCGGTAGTTAATGCGGATATACCTATTAGCAGAGAAATATTATTTAAACAACAAACGACAAACGACAAACGACAAATAGAAGGAGGGTTACTATTTAGTTTGGGAGATTATGTTGATTTGGCGGAGAAAATAGAAGATTTATTAACCAATAAAGAGTTTTATAACCGGAAAGTGAAAGAAGGATTTGAGCTGGTAAAGAAATATGATTGGGATAAAGTAAATAAAGAATATGAACATTTGCTATCTAATTGACGTCTCTCCGGAAAAGTTTAGAGGAGGAGGGCAAGCACACTTGCGGAATCTAATTCAGCAAGTAAATTTTCAATTTTCAATTTTCAATTTTCAATTATTCGGCGGGCCTAGCCAAAACTCGACAATAAGGTTTTTGTGGATGGTGTGGATAATTCCACAAGTTATTTTTCATCACTTCTTCAAACAACAATTTTCTTTAATTCACGCCCATTCAATCCCGGCTATAGTATCGGGGAAAATTCTGTCGGTAATTTTGGGAGTCCCGATTATAGTTACGGTTCACGGATACAACGAAAAACGTTGGATGGAGAAATTTATTTTAACTAGAATTAAATATGACGCCCAAGTAACGGTAGCGCGTAATTTTCTGCAAATTCCTAACATCAATAAAAATGTGACCTATATTCCGAACGGGATCGACATTGAGAAGTTTACGAAACTTCACAATCGGATTCAGCGTTTCGTAAACTTCCGGAAACCCCATATTCTCTTCGTCGGCCGCAAAAACGATTCGGTCAAAGGATTTTCAATTTTGGAGAGAGCTCTAGAATTGGTTAAAAAAATAATTCCTCAAACAGAGCTATTGGTTGCCGGCGGTGATTTACCGCAGGATAAAGTATTGCGGTTGTACCAAAAGGCAGATTTATTTGTTTTACCTTCACTTTCAGAAGGCTTTCCCTTGACCTTGCTTGAGGCATGGGCGTCAAAATTGCCGGTTGTGGCTACCAAAGTCGGGGAGTTGCCATATTTGATTAAAGACGGAGTTAACGGTTATTTAGTTGATCCGGGGTCAGCGGAGAAACTGGCCACGGCCATCGTTCAGGCTTTAAATAACCGTAACCTTGCCAAATTGGGAGAAAATGGATACAATCAGGCGAAGGAGTATACATGGGAAAAGACAGCAAAGGAAACAATAAAAGTTTACCAAAAGATTTGCTTGAAATACTAGCCTGTCCGGATGATAAATCGCAGGTTAAAGAAGTGAATATTAAAGGAAAATATTCACTCCAATGCGTTAAGTGCAAGAGGGTTTTCGAAGTCCGTGAAGGCATCCCAATCATGTTGCCAAAAGACGAGAAGTGAACAAGCTGCTGGTTTTAGGGATAATTGTTTTAGCCTATTTTTTACTTTCAATTAATATTAATAAGCCGTTTATCGGCCAGCATGATTGGAATGGAGTGGTCTACGGCCAGCAGGCAAAAAATTTTTATCGTTACGGATTAATCCCTTTAAAGTTTGGGGCCACGATGGCAACGGCTGATATCCAGCCTGAAGAGCGGAAATATTTAACCCACTATACTCCTGTTTTGCCGGTTTTAATTAGTTTTTCCTACAGATTTTTGGGAGTTTCCGAGTGGAGCACAAGATTGGTCCCCGTGGCGACATCATTAGCATCGGTATTATTAGTAATGTTATTGGGAAAAGAATTAATTTCTTTCAGAGCCGGAATAATAGCCGGGATTTTAATGACGGTAACTCCGATGTTTATTTATTATGGCAAAAATCCGGTGCATGAAGTTGTATTGTTGCCGTTCGCGCTGTTATCATTTTATTCATATCAACTTTTTTTGAAAACAAATAAAGAAAAGTGGTGGAAAACTTTATTATTGTCTTCGGCGGCGGCAATGTTGATAGGTTGGTCCGGATATTATGCAATGGGGTTGATATTTATTCATGGCATTTTATTCCGGAGGAATGAGAAAATTAGATTTCTGCAATTGCCGTTGATAGCCGGAACGCTATTGGCAATTTTTTTCTTTCATTCAACAATTTTGAGTCCGCAAGCAGCCGGAGATCTTCAAAATATTTTTTTTGCCAGATTAGGAGGAACCTCAATTAGTTTGATTGATTTTTTGGCTAAAGAACTGCGTTATTCAATAAATTTGTTTACGGCGGCCCTGTTGGGCTTGTCCGTAATTTGGATAGTAATTTTTTTGATTAAGTTAACAGGGATTCTATTCCAAGTTGTTTTTGGTCATTGCGAGGAGCGTCAGCGACGCGGCAATCTAAAAACGAGATTGCCACGCTCCTTTCAGTCGCTCGCAATGACTTTTACAAATCAGATATTGTTAGGTCTTATAGGTTTATTCGGAATTGCCCACGTTCTGATTTTCCGCCAGGCCGGATATTATCATGAGTACCTGTTGTTTCCGTTATTGCCTTTTATTGTCTTAGCATCTGCCGGAACAGTTGAAAATTTGTTAAAAATATTTCAAAGCTTAAAAATTAAAATATTAATTGCCGGATTAATCCTGTTTTTTGCGGCTAAAGAACGGTTGGGTTATTTACAGGCTTTGCTTAAAAGCGAGTATGTCAAAGATGTTTATGAAGAAGCGGTTGAATATGGAAAAATAATTGAAGTATATCCGGAGGTGATTGTCCCAATAGAACGCGACGTTTACTTTATATTTTACGCTGATACATTAAATAATAAATGAACTTCCCGATTTTAGCCATCATGATTCAGGCAGTATTTTTCCGCCTTTGGAGGGCCAGTGAATTGATGGTGTTTTCCGGAGAAACTAATAATTTATTTTATTATTTAACATCATATCTGGCCGGAGAAAAACCTTGGTTGTTGGGTCTGGAAGCAGCCCAATATGTGCATCATTTATTCCATTTGCCATGGTATTTATGGTCTATGATTTTGCCGTTTGTTCTCGGGAACGGTAATCCACTGGTTTTTGCCGTTCTTCAGGCGGTTATAGGGGCCGCCGCCGCTTATTTTCTTTACAAAATTTTAGCGCTTTTAGGATCGCCAAGATCGGGGTTACTGGCAGCATTTGGCTATGCGGTATTTTTGCCGATTGCGAATATTGAGCGGTTTATCTCTCCGGTTAGCCTTGTTCCTTTCGGGACAATAATGACTTTTTATTTTTTAGTTTTATCTCACCAACGGCAGAAACCTATTTGGTTTGTATTATTGGGTTTTTGGACAGGAGTTGCAGTTTCATTTCATTATGCAATGTTATTGACGGTTACGGTTGTTTTGGGGTGGACTTGGTGGAAAAACAGAAAATTTTTCTTGGCGACAATCGCCGGTTTGGTCTTAGCGTTTTCTCCGTTGATTATTTTTGATCTCCGGAATAATTTTTTTAATTTAACCGGTTTGTGGTTTGTGGCAAAATCTTTGGTTGGGGAAACAAGGCCTTACGGGTCATCACATTTTTTGTATCAAGCCTATCCAATAGTTGCCATTTTTACCGCCGTATTGATATCGCGTTTGCCCAAAAAATTGTTGGCGGTTATTTGCGGAATATTTTTATTAATTCAATTAAAGGAGTTGTCGCTATATGAAGTTCATCCAAATCTAAAAGACAGATATCAGATTGTCAACAAATTACTTTCTCAATGGGATAATGGATTAACGGTTAATTTCCGCGGCCAATCGTCATTTGATTATGCTTATTTATTGCGCTTCGAAGCAGAGAAAAGAAAATTTGATAAAGATAAAATTGTAATTTATGAGCCATGGCAACCGGAAAATAACGCCGGTTTGATTGTTGAAAATGATGCAGTGAAATTTAGTCAGCGAGGTGAATGAAAAAAAAATATAGAGGTCTTATTTTTCTAACTGGCATTTTGACAATTTATGCAGGCCTGATGGCATTTTTGTCAGTCCGCAATCATGAGCTCTATCAAACTTTCGGTTGGGATTTGGGATTTTTTGATCAGCTAATGTGGCAGGCATCCCGAGGGAATTTCAATTTTGTGAGCACAATAGGAAATATCAATCTTTTGGGCGATCATTTCCAGCCGGTTTTATATCTCCTTGCCCCGTTGTATTGGATTTGGGACGATGTCAGGATTCTTCTCATCGTTCAGGCGCTGTTGGTTGCAGGAGCTGCCATACCCCTTTATCTTCTTGCAAAACAAAAACTTCACAGTGAATTTATTTCCATTGCCGTTAGTATTTCATACCTTATTTTTTCAGGGACTCAATTTACGATTACTAATGAATTTCATCAATCGGCTTTCATTCCTTTGTTATTGTCGTTGGGGTTGTATTGGTTGGAGACGGATAAGATGTTTAGGGGTTTATTTTTTTTAACCTCTTTATTGTTGGTTAAGGAAGAAACAGGGTTGTTACTCATAGCTTTGGGAATAATGTATTCCATTAGGTTTTGGAAAGGCCCGGCCTTGCGTAGAAAGGTTGGGCCTTTATTGATACTCGCAGGAACTATTGGTTTTTTTCTGTTGGTCAGGATTGTTATTCCGGCAGTTTCATCTCAAGGTCGGTATATTCACTACGGTTATGGTTCTTTGGGTGAAACTCCTATTGAAATAGTAAAATCCGTCATAAGCGATCCGTTGAAAGGTATAAAAACTCTAATCGAGCCAAAGATAAAGTTAGAGCAAGTTGGAGCTTCAATCATTTCGTTTGGGGGTCTGCCTTTATTATCGCCGGTAAGCCTGATTCCGGTATTTCAAAATTATGCCGTCCGGTTTTTGGATGATAGAAATATTCACCGCTGGTTAGATAATAACCATTATTCTGTTCCGTTGGGGCCGCTGTTGGTGTACGGGACAATAATGACAATTTCGTCATTGTCCTGCAAAGCAGGATCTCGCCCTGCGAGACGAGAAGCCTTCTACCTGATAATAGTTTCTATATTGACGGCAGCCATCTTAAAACTTCCCATTTTTTCATTATTTAAGTCCCAATTATATTTCACCCCTCAATGGGTTAAAGATATTAATTCTGTTGTTAAGTTGGTCCCGGAAAACGCATCCATTGCAACCAACAACAGTGTTTTTCCGCATCTTTCCCACCGGGACAAGATTTATTTACTGCCGGAAATAAACGACGCCGAATATATTGTATTGGATTTGGAAGATGGTCCAAATAAATATTCTCCGTTAAATTATCATCAGGCAGTTTTATTGTCAGACAAGTTGGAAAGCAAATTTTGGGACAAAATTGCCGTATCGGGTAAATCCGTTATATTCAGGCGGCCAAAGGGCTTATAATAAAGCTATGAAGATGATTGCCTGTTGCTACGGAACCCGGCCGGAGTTTATTAAAATTGCTCCGGTGGTTTTAGCACTTAGAAAACATCCCAATCTTAGGACGGTGTTAGTTTGTTCAGGACAACACCGAGAGTTACTGGAAGGGATTGGAGAAGATTTTGGCTTAAAGCCGGATATTGAATTAAACATCAGAAAATCGATAGGGGATACCGATAATTTATCGGAATTAACGTCATCTCTTCTTTTGGAATTTTCAAAAATATTCATTAAGCTTAAACCGGATGGGGTAATTGTCCAGGGAGACGCGGCGTCGGCGGCATTCGCAGCCATAGCCGCCTTCCATCAGCAATTGCCGGTTTACTATATTGAGGCCGGTTTAAGAACTTATGATTTATTCCAGCCGTTTCCGGAGGAGGGATACCGACAGATGATCTCCAGAATCTCGTCAGTCTTGTTTTGCCCGACGGATATTGATAAGAAGAATTTATTGAATGAAGGGATTCCCGGAAATAAAGTTTATGTTGTCGGTAATACGGTAGTTGATGCGTTAAATATTATTTTAGCTTCAAAAGGCCCGGCCTTGCCATGGCAAGGCCGGGCCTTAACTGACAAAAAAATTGTCATTACTCTCCACCGCCGGGAAAATTGGGGAGTCCCGCTTAAGCGGATTTTGTCGTCTTTAAAGAAAATTAGAGATAATAATCGTTCATATAAATTTATTGTTTCGGTTCATCCAAATCCTATAGTCAAAAATGTTGTTGAAAGTTACCTGAAAGATGAGCAGGGATTTGAGTTGATAACTCCGCCGAATTACCGTAAATTTATTTCAATGCTGGGGCAATCTTACGGAGTTATTACTGATTCAGGTGGAATTCAAGAAGAAGCCCCGTCGCTTAAAATTCCCTGTTTGGTAGTTAGGGAAAAAACGGAACGGACTGCAGGCTTAGCAACCGATTGGTCAATGTTGGCAGGTACAGAAGAAAAAAGAATATTTTCAGGATTTGCATGGTTAAAAGATTGGAAAATTCCAAAAGGACATAATCCGTATGGTGACGGGAAGTCTGCATTGAGAATTGCCAAAATAATATATGAACAAATTTGATTCAGGATATTTTTTAAAACATTATCAGTCGGTTGAGGATAAAAATCCACCGCAGAAGATAAAGATGTATTTATCCTTAATACGGGATCAGGTTGCGGAAAATCATAAAAGACCGGGCCTTACAAGGCAAGACCCGGTCTTGCTAGATATTGGCTGTGGATATGGCAGGTTCTTAAAATCGGCTCAGAATCAATTTGAAACTTTCGGGATTGACCCGAGCGCGTTTGCAATTGCCAAAGCTAAAAAATATGCCGCACATACTAAATTTGAAATAGCTACGGTTTCATCATATAAACCAAAGAAACTTTTTGACGTAATTACAGCATTTGATATTTTGGAACATACAAATAATTTATCCGGTTCTTTACAAAAAATAAAAAGTTGGCTGAAGCCCGGAGGGTTGTTAGTTGTTGTCGTTCCGGTTTATGACGGAGTCTTTGGAACAATAGGAGGATGGTTGGACAAAGATGTGACACATGTCCAAAAACTTAGCCGTTGGGATTGGCTGAAATTGTTTGAAAGAAATTTTAAGATTTTACAAAAGCTGGGAATAATCCGCTATTCATTAACAGACAAGATTTATTTGCACTTCGTGTTTCCATGGCTGTTTCAATGGGGGCAGGCAATCCTTGTAAAGATGAAAAAAATATGATTCACATAGTTTTACCGGCGTTTAACGAGGCGGAGTCTTTGAAAGTATTATTGCCGGAATTGATAAAAACTCTGAAGACCGAACGCTTGCAACATAAAATCTATGTTGTAGATGACGGTAGTTCTGACGGAACATCTAAAGTAGTTAAGGATTTTTCCCGCCGGTTTCCACAAATCAAACTGATAACTCATAAAACAAATAAAGGTTTGGCTGAAACTGTTAATACCGGTTTTGAATCGGCTTTAGCGGGTAGTAAAAGCGGAGATATATTGATCACTATGGACGCCGATAATACTCATCTTCCTGGTTTAATAGTTAGGATGATCAGACTGATCAATGAAGGAAATGATATTGTAATTTCGTCAAGATTTGTTTCAGGTTCCCGCGTCAGGGGTGTCCCACTATCCCGTCGTTTACTAAGTTTTGCAGCCGGAACAATTTTTAAGATTCTCTTTCCGATACCGGGAGTTAAAGATTATACGTGCGGATTCCGGGCCTACCGGGTTGATCTTATTAAAAAAGGGATGGAAATTTATAAAGATAAATTCATCAGCGAAAAAGGGTTTTCCTGCATGGTAGATATATTGTTGAAATTGAGACGCTTAGATCCGATTTGTGCTGAAGTGCCAATGATTTTAAGGTATGATCTCAAAAAAGGTAAAAGCAAAATGGATATTTGGAAAACTATAGGAGACACACTGAAATTAATAGCAAAAAGGCTATGAGCTAAAGTCATTGCGAGACCCGATTATATCGGGGCGTGGCAATCTAGTAATTAAGTTAAATATGAAATTTAATTTTGTGTGGTTTTTATTAATAACGTTATTTTTATTTTCAAGATTTTACAACTTAGGAGAGCTGCCTCTGTTTTCAGACGAAGGATACGCGGTTGCCAGAGCTTGGGAATTAAAAAATACCGGTGAATTGCTGGGGATGGTGAAATATACCACCCAGCCGGTTTTTATTTGGCTGATAGCATTATTTCAATTTTTACCTCTCAATAATGTTATTAGCGGAAGATTAGTTTCGGGAGTATTCGGACTCGGGTCTGCGTTATTAATGTCAAAATTGGCCGGGAAATGGATAGGGAAAAATGCAGAAATACCAGCCTTTATTTTAATGGCAATCCTACCGTTTTCAGTCTTTTATGACAGGACAATATTATTTGAATCAACAACTCTGTTTTTTATGATTTTAGCGATTGATTTCCCATTGACGGTTGGATTAGCAATATTAACTAAACAAACGGGTTGGCTGATATTACCCCTGGTTTTAGCGTTAGGTAAAAGAAACCTAAAAGAGAGGGTAATAACAATTTTAATCGGTACTTTAACTGTTGTAGCAGTTTGGTATTTGGTATTAGAAAATTTTAGTTTAATTACCGGTTCAATGCTCGGGAAAACAGCCGCGCCGATTTCGGTTTTTGGAAATTTAAGGAATAATTTATTGCGTTCAAAATTGTGGTTGATTGACTATTTAACCTGGCCGGTGATTGGTTTATCGGTTATAGGCGGATTGTCTGCAATCATTAACGCAATAAGGGGAAAAAAGATATCTCCAGTTTTAATAGTGGGCGGATGGACTTTAGGAGTATTTTTATTCATCAATAAAACCGCGGTAATATTTTATCCCCGTTATCTTTATGCAATGTTGTTAGGAATTATTTTATTGGCGGTAAACGGTTGGGAGTTTATCCGGAGACGGGGGCTGAATAAAATTGTTTTATCCGGTTTATTCCTTCTGGTTTTGCTTCCGGGAATAATTTCAAGCAAGAAGATTATTACTACTCCAAAAGAAGCAAAAATTCCAAGTGAAGATAGATTTCAGTTCTTTGAAGACTGGACCAGCGGAGTTGGGAGCGGGGATGTTGCCGATGAAATTTTCAGATCTGTAGAAGGCGGCAGAATTAATGTTTATTTGGAGGAAGAAAATTCTTACTTTGTGACTTTGAAAAGCGATCAAAGGTTAAAAGAAGTTGAAATTGAGGCCGTTGCCTGGCTGACGGATCCGCTTACAGATATCCCGGATGAAGTAATGCAAGATAAGAAGACTTCATTGTTTATCCGCAACCGTCATCCGGATATTCCGGATAATTGGCCGGTAGAATTGGTTGGATCATATCCTAAAACAGATAAGCGGTCGGTATATTTATATAAAATTATCAAATGATAAAACTGGAAAGGCTTTCTATTCCGGTGGATTTTAATTTATCATTTCTTAAAATTCGCTGGTCTGATCATTTGTTGTTAAAAGATAGCGGGGAAGTAGCCGGAGAGGGTGTAGTTTATGGCGGCGATTGGGGTAAAGCAGAAAGGTTGGCGCGGCAAATGGCGGAAATGAAATTTGGGGCAGAGCAGAAAGGGCTACCGGTTTGTGAACAGGTATTCGTTTTAAGGAAGAAGGAAGAAAGAAGAAGGAAGAAGGAGATTGAAGAGATTATTAGCAGAGGATCGAACTTAAAACTGAAGGTAGGGAGAGATGTTGTAGAGGATATAAAAGTTATTAAGTTTATCCGGAATGATTTAAAATTCCCCAATCAGATCAGGATTGACGCGAATCAGGGTTATTCTTTAAAAGAATTACAGTATTTGATTCCGATTTTAAAAGAAGCCGGAATTGAGTATGTGGAAGAGCCGGTTAAGGTAAAAGATTTGCCGGCAGCCTGCGAAATGCTTCATAGCTATGGTCTCAAAATTATTCTTGACGAATCGCTCTTATTTAAAAAGTCATCGCGAGACTCCGCTAGGCGGAGTCGTGGCGATCTAATTTTAAAGATAGATTGCCGCGTCACTACGTTCCTCGCAATGACGGAACTTAAGATAGACGCTATCAACCTCAAACTTTCCCGTATCGGTGATATTAATGAAGCGCTTAGGTTAATTAAGCTCGCCAAAAAACATAATCTAAAAATAGTAATTGGATGCAGTGAAGAGCTGGAAAGGGGTATGGAGGCAATTTATGCCTTAGGTAATGAGGCAAAGAAAGCAGGGGTATTGTTGGAAGTTGAGGGTTTCGGCCCGTTTCGACTTAAACATAAATATCCTCCTGTGCCAAGATTGTTTAACCGAATAGAGAATTTTTCTATAATTATTGGTCATAAAATAAGGCAATTTTTGTTTGGAATATATTGGATAGTTTTGAAATTCGGAGTTTTGATTATGAAAAAATCAAAACTTGTTTCTTCTTTGTCGCTTCATCTGGTTAAATGGACAGGAAAATCCAGCCAAAAAATTCATCCCAAGCATTTAATTTTTCAAAAATACCCCCCCGAATTTTTGAAGTATCTGGATAAAAATGATTCTGTCTTGGATGTTGGATGCGGTAACGGCCAAAATAGTTTGTTGGCTGCCGGGAAAGCAAAAATAGTAGTAGGTTTTGATATTGATAAAGTTCAGCTGAAAATTGCCGGAACTGAAGCTGTCCGCCGTGGATTAAAAAATGTCCGTTTTGATTATGTTTCCGCTGAAGATAAATTTCCTTATCAATCTGATTCGTTCGATAAAATTATTTTTTTGGGAGTACTGGAACATTTATCCAAAAGGGAAAGTATCCTGAAGGAGATTAAGAGGGTAATGAAAACAGGAGGAGAATTGCTACTGGGGGTACCGAATGAAATGACTTCTTGGAAAAAACTTCAAATGAGTCTAGGCATACAGCATTTTACTGATCCTGATCATGAGCTTGAGTTTACAAAGCGGACAATTACGGACTTGTTGACTAAAACAGGTTTTGTTCCGGTTTCAATTCAACCGACTGCTTACGATACTCCCTGGGCAGGGTTAATTGACGTAATCGGTGGGTTATCTCTGAATATTTATAAGCAACTTTTATTTTGGAAATGGAATGCAGCCAAAAAGAGTCCGGAGGAGTCCATAAGTTTTTTTATTGTTGCTAAAAAAATCTAATATGAAATCGAAAAATCCAGTAGTGTCAGTTCTGTTGCCGGTCGGGAAAGACAAACGCTTTTTAAGTCAGGCTTTAGAGAGTATCAGGAGCCAAACGTTTGAAGGCTTTGAGTTGTTGTCCCGGGAAGACGACGGAAGAGGGATAACTCGGGTTTTGAGTGATCTGGCAAAAAAAGCTAAGGGTGAATTTTTGGCCAGAATGGACGCTGATGATATTTGTTTGCCGGAGAGACTTAAAGTTCAGACGGAATTTCTTTTATCTCACCCTGATGTTCAGCTTGTCGGATCTTGGGCTACTTTAATTGATGAAAACGGAAATAGGATTGGTTTACAAAAGATGCCTATTGATTGGGAGGAAATAAAAAAAGAGGCTTTTTTTCGTAATCCGCTGATTCATCCTTCCTGGATGATACGTAAAAGTTGGTTTGAAAAAATTGGCGGGTATAATCCCTCTTTCACTGTTACTCAGGATTGGGAGTTGATTCTGAGAACTGTTTGGAGGGATAGAGTTGAAAACATTGCGGAACCATTGATTAAATTAAGAATTCATTCCGGGTCAGTTTCATTTTCCAACAACCGGGCTCAAGTACATTTTGGCCTGAAGGCCAGACTAGCAGCAATTCTTAAAGGTGATGTTAAATGGTATAAAGCAATATATTTAATTCCATCCGCGTTGGCCTTGATTATCCCTTCAAAATTGAAATTGTTAACAAGGCTCAATTCCGGAATGACAGGGAAGACAATCCTGGGGATTGTCATGCCGATCGGCCAAAACAAAGATCAATTGTTGAAATCTGGCCAATGGAGTCTTTGGCAGACTGAAATTGAAGCGTATAAGAAACATTTTAGCGGAGTGGAGATATTTGAATTTAAGTATAGGAATTGGTTCAGGTTTCCGGAAGCGAAATTGATGCCATTGGTTGAAGGAAAAAGATTTAAGAGATGTTCAGTTCTGAAAGCGATTCATCTGTCGGCGGCGATTCCATGTTTAGTCGCAAAAGCGTTATACAAAACTCCGTATGTTTTAAGTTTTGGTTACCGGTATGATGAATTTGCCGGAATAGAAAAAAAATGCCTACAGTGGATTTCCATTAAATTACTTGAGCCATTGGCCATCAGGTTTGCTGATTTAGTTTTAGTTCCGACAGAAGGGCTTAAAAAATATGTAAAGAGCCTCGGCGCAAAAAATGTTGAGGTAGTTCCTAACGGTGTAAATCCGGAAATATTTAAGTACAAGAAAGTACAAGAAAGCACAATAAAGTACAAGAAGGGAAAATTAACAATATTATTTGTCGGGCGGCTTGAAGAACAAAAGAATCTTAAATCATTGATTAAAGCTGTTTCGAAACTACCCAAAGGGCGGATTCCAACGAAATTGTCGTTTGTTGGGGACGGAAGTCAAAAAGATAAGCTGATTGAACTGGCCAATAAGTTAGGGGTTAGTTTAGAAATTATAGACCGGGTCCCAAATGAACAACTACCGGAAATTTACCGTCAGGCGGATATATTTGTTTTACCGTCCTTGGCCGAAGGTCATCCAAAAGCCCTGTTGGAAGCGATGAGTTGCGGTTTAGCGTGTATAGCTACGGATGTTCCCGGACCAAGAGAGATAATTATTGACAATAGGAATGGAATATTGGTTCAGCCGGCTGTGAAAGATTTGTCCGCTGGTTTAAAAAAGTTGATTGAAAGCAAAGTGTTGAGATTGAGATTGGGGATGGTGGCAAGAGAGACGGTTATGAAGAAATTTGACAAGAACAAACTGATGGAGATAGAGTCAAAGTTGCTATTGGGTCTTTAAACACTATGAAAATTTTATTTGTATTGGAGAATACCATCAAAAGTCTGGAAGGCGGAACGGAAGTCAGTAGTTTCCATTTGGCAGGGATGCTCCGCCGGAATAATCTTGAAGTTGAGGAATGGGCTCCGTATCCGAAAAGGTTGCCAATGTACTTTTATACAGGCATATTCTCGCAAATAGGGATATTTTTGCTACTTCTGTGGAAGTGCGTGAAAAATAGGCCACAAATTTTGCACATACAGGGAAAATATCTTTTACCACCGGCAGTTTTAGTCGGTAAAATATTTGATATCCCCACGGTCGCAACGATTAGGGATTATATTGTGATTTGTCCGATAGCTCTATGTCTGTTTAAAGTAAGGGCTTTGTTTGATAGCCATCATGACTTCCTATTTTTTATAAAAAAAGAAATTCCCTTGTTTTTGTCAAAATATCATTCTTCAGGCAACGCTTTTACCAAAATCTTAAAATACATTTTCTTAATCAGAGGTTGGTTTGTTTCCCGTTGGCTACAGCTTTGGCTAAAACAAACTGATGCGGTAGTTTCGGTCTCTGAAGCGGTACAAAAAATATTATTTCAATACGGTATTTCATCCCAAGTTATCCATAATTCGTTTGATACTGGCCTATTGAATAGATTGTCACGATTAACGGTTAACGATTCACGATTAACGGTATTATTTGTAGGCAAACCCTCTTTCGGCAAAGGCTATGATATTTTTCAGGAGCTTTCGCGTAAGAAAGAGTTTGATCAATACAAATTTAAAGTCATCGGCGGAAGTTCAAAATTGGGATATGAAAACACTCTAAAAGAGATGGGTCAAGCCCTAACAGTGATTGTTCCCAGCCGGTGGCCGGAACCATTTGGCCGGGTAGCATTGGAAGCTTTGATGCTGGGAACGCCTGTAATAGCGTCTAGACGCGGAGGTTTAACCGAAATTGTCAGTGACGGCAAGACCGGGATTTTAGTTGAGCCAACCGTGAAAGATTTAGCCGGTGCATTGAGATCGATTATTAAAAATAATAAAAATTTCAGAGATGAAATCAAGATTAGAAAAGAGGAGTTGATAGAAAAATTTGAGTCGATTCCCTTGAAGTCACATGTTGGTCTTTATACTAGACTTTTTAATAAACAAGATAAAGTTTAAATAAAAATGATTATTTTAAGTCCTCAGCTCGGGATATCCCCAACCGCCACAACCGGCGGAGAAACTTATGACCGGGAGCTGTTAAAACAGTTTGTAAAAATCGGGCAGGCGATTAAAATTTTATTGCCTAAGAGTAAGCCGGCGCCCAGAGAAATCCCTGAAAACCGGATTGACAGAACTCCGGTTAGTCATTTTGTCCCTCCTTATACGTTTAATCTGTTTTCTATTCCATGGGCTATGCAAAAAGTACAAGAAAGTACAAGAAAGTACAAGAAAGTACAAGAAAGAATTATTTTGCGCATCCATTCTCCCGAGTACTTATTCTTCACAGGATATTTAATCAAAAGATTGTTTCTCAAGATCTGTTTGGTAGTTCACTATCATCTGGATCAAACCGGTTGGTTATGGACGAAAATGAATCGGATATTGTTGAACATGGCGGATGCGGTGATCGCTGATTCGAAATTCTTGAAAAAACAATTAATTGAAAGGGTGGGTATTAATTCTAAAAAAATTCATGTAATTTACTGCGGAGTTGACGTTGAAAATATAAGGCCAAGGGTTAAGGGCCAAGGGCTAAGGGAAAACTACAAAACAATTCTATTCTTGGGACGGTTTATCGAGCGGAAGCGGCCGGATCTGGCAATTGAAATTTTCGCTAAACTCCATGCTAAACATCCTGACACCAAGTTGATTATGGTCGGAGAGGGACCGATGGAAGATAAGCTAAGGTTACAGGTTACAGGTTACAGGTTACAAGATGCAGTGGAGTTTTCGGGACCTTTGTTCGGAAAAGAAAAACTAAAGAGTTACCATGAGGCGGATTTATTTTTGTTTCCGTCGGAAAAAGAAGGCTTTGTGTTGGTAGTTTTGGAGGCGATGTCAGCCGGACTACCATTGCTCGTTCCGGATTCTTTGGGTTTCCCGGAGGCAGTTGAAAACGGCAAGAATGGCTATCTGGCTGACCCGGGCAATATCGAAGATTGGGTCAAAAAAGCGGAAAAAATTCTTTATTCCCCGGCCTTGCAGATATCAATGAGAAAGTATTCCAGGTACTTAGCCGAAACTAAATTCAGTTGGAAGACGTGTGCCGGGGAAAATCTGAAAATTTATCAGTCCTTAGTATAAAATGACGGTGGATCCTAGCTTTAATTCTACCGTCATCCTGAGGAGCGTTAGCAACGAAGGATCTCAATATGTCTATAAATACTAAATCCATATCGGTATTTTTTCCATGTTTCAATGATGAAAAGACAATAGGTCCGTTGATCAGGGGAGCAAAAAAAATATTGGATAAAACAGCTGAAAAATTTGAGATTATTGTTATTGACGATGGCTCAACTGATAATAGCCGGGGAGAACTGTCAAAATTAAGTAAGGAAATCCGGAATTTGCGTCTTATATTTCACCGCCAAAATAAAGGTTATGGGGGAGCGTTAAAGTCAGGCTTCAAGGCCGCCAGATATGATTTTGTGTTTTATACTGACGGAGATGGTCAGTATAATATCGGAGAGCTTGAGTTATTACTACCGTTAATGACGGCTGACATTGATGTAGTAAACGGAATAAAAATGTTCCGTAATGATCCATGGTATAGAGTTGTGATAGGAAACGTCTATAATTTTTTTGTCAGGAACGCCTTTGGGATAGATATTAATGATACGGATTGTGACTTCAGACTTATCCGTAATTCGTCATTAAAGAAAATCAGTCTGAATTGTAACTCCGGTGCTATTTGCGTTGAATTGGTGAAAAAGTTACAGGATTCCGGAGCGGAGTTTAGGCAAGTGTCGATACACCATTACTCCCGAAAACACGGGAATTCCCAATTTTTTAACTGGCGTCGGATCCTTAATACAGGGATTGAGTTAATCAAACTAAGATTAGAATTATGGAATTGATTTATACTCTCATGTTTTAATGCTTTAATGACCTTATGAACATTCTCATCACCGGCGGTTTAGGATTTATCGGCAGCACTTTGGCAATTGCGGAAGTGGAGCGGGGGAATAGGGTGACGGTTGTTGATGCTCTATTGCCTGATTATGGTGGCAACAGATTTAATGTTAAGCAGATTGAAAAAGAAATTGACATAAAAATCGGAGACGTCAGAGATACAAAACTTATGGAGAAACTGGTAAAGGAGAAGGATATTATTTACAGTTTAGCCGGTACTTTATCCCATGTTGATTCAATGAAGGATCCGTTTACTGATTTGGAAATAAACTGTCTCAGTCAGTTGACTTTGCTTGAGGTCTGCCGTAAATATAATTCTGAAGCTAAAATATTATTCGCCGGAACCCGCAATCAATATGGCAGGGCTAAATATTTACCGGTTGACGAAAATCATCCGATGGAACCGGTGGATGTCAACGGCATAAATAATATTGCTGCCGAATGGTATTACCGCCTGTACCACAATATCCATGGATTGAAAACCTGTTCGTTGCGGTTAACTAATACCTATGGACCACGCCATCAGATGAAACATCCCAGGCAGGGTGTCTTAAATTGGTTTATCAGGCAATTGATTGACGGGAAGACAGTCGAACTTTTTGGAGACGGTAGTCAAATCAGGGATATAAATTTTGTTTCGGATGTTGTTTCGGCTTTTTTGTCAGCCGCGGATAGTCTTAATTCAATTGGTGAAGTTTTTAATTTAGGCGGGGATGCCGAATCGCTTGAGTCGTTCGTTAAATCAGCCGTTAAGGTTTTTGGGAAAGGGAAGCTTGAGACTATTCCGTTTCCTGCCGATAGAAAATCAATTGAAGTCGGAGATTATATCGCAGACAGATCGAAAATAAAGGCCAAATTAGGTTGGGAACCTGCGGTTAGTTTGGAATCAGGGCTCAAAAAAACTTTTGATTATTATCTGAAGTATAAAAAATATTATTGGGAATAAAATGATTCCGACTTTAAATCCAAAGGACTTATTTTTAAACTACAGGCCGGAGATATTAGAGGCGATTAAAAAAGTGATTGACAGCGGGGTTTATTTGATGGGAGAAGAGCTGTCGGGTTTCGAAAAAGAGTTTGCTGACTTTTTAGAGATAAAAAATGTTGTCGGAGTCGGATCGGGAACGGACGCATTGACATTGTCGCTTAAGGCCATAGGGGTTAAAAGCGATGAGGACGTGATTATTCCGGCTAACGCTTATCCGACTGCTTTCGGAGTAGCAGCTAGTGGCGCCCATCCCAGATTTTGTGATGTGGAGGAGGATACTCTGACAATGTCAGTCAGAACAATAGAGCAAGTCATCACTATTAAAACCCGAGCAATTGTGATAGTTCACCTCTACGGAATGCCTGTCGTAATGGATGAAATCATAAATTTCGCAAAACGGTTAAAGATTGTCGTAATTGAGGATTGCGCCCAAGCGACAGGAGCAAAAATCGGGAATAAATATGTTGGAACTTTTGGAGACATTGCTTGTTTTAGCTTTTACCCGACTAAGAATTTATCTACGATGGGAGATGGCGGGGCTGTGGTGACCAACGATATTAAAATTGCCGATAGGATAAGGAGATTAAGGATGTATGGCGAAGACATAAGATACCATTCACTGGAATCTTCAAGCCATAGCCGGTTGGAAGAAATTCAAGCCGCAATTCTACGGGTTAAACTCCAGAATTTAAAAGATGAATTAAAACAAAGGCAGACAATGGGACTAAAGTACCGTGGGTACATTAATTCTGCCAATTTAATACCGGAAATACTTCCAAAAAATATTACCCATGCCTATCATTTATTTGTTGTCAGATCGGAACATAGGGACAGGTTGCAAGAGAAGTTGGAAGCAGAAGGGATTATGTCTTTAATTCATTATCCACAGCCACTTCATTTCCAGCCTGCATTTCAAAGAATTGGAAATGTTACATATACAACAAGGCATTTTCCGGTATCGGAACAAGCATCAAAACAAATCCTGTCATTGCCTTTTTACCCAGAATTATCGATTGAATCTCAAGATAAAGTTTTAGAAACGGTAAAATTATGGATATAAAAGAATATTACCGGCTGGCAAAAATTGAGGATAGCCATTGGTGGTACCGGTCAGTACATAGATTGGTGATTGGAGAAGCCAACAAGGTGTCAACAAAAGCCGGGCCTTACTTTGCAGAGCCAGACCTTACCAGAATCCTCGATGCCGGATGCGGTACCGGCGGTTTAACTGAAAAATTAGCTAGCTTAGGGTCAACGGTCGGGATTGATATATCTGCCTTAGCTTTGGGTTTGAAACGCCACCTTAAAGCTGAATATGTTAACGGATCAATAAATAATTTACCGTTTGCGGATAAAAGTTTCGATTTAATTACCTGCATTAGCGTTTTTTATCACCGTCAGGTTTCGGATTTAAAAGCAGCCCCTCAGATATTCAGGGTTTTAAAAAGTGGTGGCAGATGTATATTTATATTGCCGGCATTTCAATGGGCATTCGGGAAACATGATAGATCTGTTCATGCGGCCAGAAGATACAATATGTCTGAATCTACAGCGTTGTTTAAAAATGTTGGCTTTACTGTAACCGAAGCCCGTTATCTTTTCGGAATGTTATTTCCGGAGTTTATGGTTAAGAGGTTTTTGGATAAAATAGGCATAATTGGAGATAGGGTTTCAGATTTGCAGGAATTTCCCGGATGGTTAAACGGAGCATTTGAAATGATGTCCAAGTTTGAAGACTGGCTGTCAAAGTGGATAAAGCTGCCATTTGGCAGTTCTGTATATATAGTAGTAGAGAAACCATGAACCTAAAAAATATTTTATTTGCCACACTACGAAGAAGATTAGTGGATGGCGACTTGTTTGCCTGTCATCATTTATTGACAGGTAAGGTATTGGATTTAGGTGGTGGCCGGTCGCGGGGGGATTTTCCTCATGGTCGGGAATTGGGTTGGACAATTTTGGATATCGATTTTAATTTAAAACCAACAATAATTGGTGATGCTCAAATTTTGCCGTTTTCTAATAATTCTTTCGCTTCAGTCAAGTGTAGTGAATTAACGGGATATTTATTTGAGCCATTAAAAATGGTGGCAGAAGTTAAAAGAGTTTTAAAGCCCGGAGGAATTGCGGTTTTTACCTCTCCGTTTTTAACTCCGTTTGATTTTGATCAGCACGATAGTATAAGGTTGACCAGCGCTTGGTGGGAATGGGCAGCCGGAAAAACCGGGTTAAAAATAGAAAAGATAAAACCTCAAGGGCACATGATGACGGTTTTGGCCGATGCCGAAAAATATTGGATTGGGCGCTGGTGGTGGTTTTTACGGATATTCGGTTATTTAATAATGGTTCCGGTTTACGAATTGTTATTTTGGTGGGAGCAGCACGTTCCCGTTCCGGATTATTTTAAGCGGTTCACCACCGGATTTTTGGTGATTCTGAAAAAGAATTAATGAAAAAAATAGTTTATTTATTCCCGACTAATAGGCAGAAGTTAATTAACGAAGTTAAAAATGGCACTGCTCCTGATAACAACTTATACGGTTTTAATCATTTGCAAAAGCATTATCAAGTTGAAGAGGCAGAAATTTCTCCTAAATTTGAAAGGATCTTAAACATATTATTTTTACCGTTTGTTTGGATATTCAATTCCCGGTATACAAAGTTGAATTTAGGTCGTGTCATATTAGCGCTTCCGCAATTTTGGCAGGCCGATGTGGCGATTACTTGTGTGGACTCAATTAATAAAGCTGCAGCATTTTTCAGGAAGTTAAATTTATTTTCCGGTCAACTAATTTGTATGGCAGGAAATGTGATGGATGGAACCGAGATATTTCCCCGATCACACCAATGGTTATGGTTGGGGGCAGACAAAATCATTACTCATGCTCAGGTGGATCAGGACAAACTGATAGGACTTGGTTTGAAAAACGGTGTTTGCATTCCGGTTGGATCTGATGAGGACTTTTATCAAAAGCGCGCGAATTCAGAATTAAGAATTCAGAATTCAGAATTAGTCGTCAGCGTTGGGGCGGACAGAGACAGAGATTACCGGACTTTATTTTTAGCTGCAAAGCATTTACCGCAACTAAAATTTGTCGTGCTTTGCGGACAACGGAATGTTATCGGTCTGAAAATCCCTAAGAATGTTGAAGTCAGAATTAATATTTCTCCTAAGGAAACAAGAGAGATATTGTCTAAGGCTGGAATGGTGATACTATCTTTACGGGAAACGTATCGGGCTAGCGGACAATTATCGATGTTAGATGCGATGTTGATGGAAAAACCCGTTATCGTCAGTAAAGTCAAAGGTATAGTCGAGTCCTATGGTTTGGAGAATAAAAAACAAGCAATATTGGTAGCGGTTGGAGATGTTGAAGATTTAGTACAGGCTATTGGGAAATTGAGGAAAGCCGGGAATATAAAACATGCTTTAGGTAATGCCGGAAGAAAACTAGCGCTTGAGTATACTACCGAGAAGTATGGTGAGAAACTTAGTAGAATGGTTGAAACAACCGTTAATTAAGTAAGGCTAGTATTCTACGTCTTGATTAGTATTCAGAGCCTCTATTTTAGAAATTCCCTTCACTTTACCTAATTGTTTGATAAACTCTTGGAGTCGACGGTTGTTTTTGAGATGGACTTTAAAAGAAAGTTCCATTTCCTTTTCTGAAATTGTTCTGGCGTTAAGCAAAATATTTTCCTTCAGGAATTCTTTAAAAGTATCTTGGTATTGTTGGTCCTCGCCGGAATTTTTGATTTGAAAAGTCAAGACTAAGTCATTGGCGGAGATAACGCCGAAACTGAGTTTTTGCAAAATAAATATTGTGGCCGAGATAATTATCAAGCCCACAATAGCTACCGAATAAATTCCGCTACCACTTGCCAGTCCAAGAGTCAGGGCTAAGAACAGAAAAGTCATGTCCCAGACATCTTTGACCGGGGTTCTGAACCTAATAACGGAAAAAGCTCCGATAAGTCCAAAGGCTAGGGGAATAGAATTGCCTATAACCATAATTACAGTAGCGGTAATTAAAACAATTAAAACCAGAGAGGTCATAAAGGATTGAGAATAAGTAATGCCCCGGTGTGTTTTTTTGTAAACCAAGGCGATGACAATCCCGAATATTAATGCTGCCAGCAGATTGCTAATGATTTGGGGGATGGAGAAAATTATGGTTGATAAATTCGTCAGTTGATTCATCTTATGGTTTGTATCATATCATTCCCAGCTTCTCTATTGCCAACCGATATTTGCTTAGGGCCTCCCGGACTAGAGAATGTTTACTGATTATGTTAAATATCTGCCATGGGAGTTTTCCGTCAAATTTAAGTTCCATAATATTAAGTCCGGGAAGAATTTTTTTAAACCATTTTGCTTTCTGACTGGTTATGAATTTTGCGGAAGCAGCGCTTATATCGGAGTCAAAAGTAATCCGGAGATTATTTTTGTGGTCTATCCACGGTTGACGATTGTATTTAATCCATAAAGTCGGCCGGAGATGCAACAATTTAGTTAAATACCTGATTTCAGTCTCAATCAAAGAGTCAGAAGGTCCGCCTGATAGAACCCTGTCTTTGTAGATTATGTCTTGATGTTTACGTTTGATTTCTTTAAATAATATATGTTGATTATTATCATAATGGCGGAACCGGATTTTTTTTCTTTCCGGTAGTCCAGCTTCATTTTGGCGGTAAAATGTTAAAGCAGGAGAATCTAGATAAAGGCTTGTAATCAGATACGACGAACCAGAAGCAACGAAAGGGTCCAGATACATAAACGGTTTAATTTGTTTGACGATTGCATTCTTTTGTTCGGAAGAGACCAGATATTTGAATTCAAATCGGCGGAAGTGTAATTTTATCCGGCGTTTAAGAATGTCTTCTTTGGGAAAAACCCGGGATAAATTTATCATTTGTTTTCGCCAGTGACGGTTGATTGTTCGTCAGCCCAGACATCGGTTTGATTGTTTGAAAAAACGTTGTTATCCAAATTGGCTATACCTCCACCGAAAATCGATTTCTTTTGATAAACTGCTAATCCCTGCCGGTTGTGGCGGATAATATTATTTACCAATGATATGTTAGACAGATCCTTGACGGCGATTCCGATGTCGCAGTTTTCAAAAGTATTCCCGGAGACCAATCCGGCAGATTTTTCCCCGATGCTCAAACATTTGTCTTTATTGTTTGACATAAAGTTATCTGAAATGCCTGAAGTATTCCAACTGATATCCAAACCATCTCCGCCGTTACCGCTGAAAACGTTATTTTTTATAGTTCCTGATACGGAGTCTAAATCTAAGCCATCAAAGTCATTGTCAATAAATTGGTTTCTCCGGATATCGGCAGTTGAATATTTAATATTGACTCCGTCATCCCCATGATTGTGAGTAAAAACGCTGTCAAGGATTTCACTATCGGCATAATGAGTTGCCAACCCGCCAGAAAATATTATCCCGTTGACTGTAGTCGGTCCGGCCTCTTCTACTAGTACATGGCTGAAAAAGCTTTTTTTGTCTTTGGTATTGACTATAGCAACTGTTCCCCAGGGAATCGACGAAGAGGCCGTGAACTTTATCGGAGAATTAACAGTACCCTCTGCAATGACCGGAGAATATGAGATTAATGATGCGCCCGGAAAAAATTTAATAGTAGTTCCAGGTAACATTCTAACTTCCTTGAGGGTTGCGGGGATGACGACAGTTTCCGGGAAAGAATATTTTCCAGGAGGAAGGAGTGCGATTGAATTCTTTTCAGATCCTTTATTTTGTAGAAGAAATTGCGGATGTTGTTTAACGAACTCAGCCGGAGATTGTGAAATATTTGGGAGATAACGGAAAGTCTCGTCGTTTATCAGGCGGAATTCTGATTCTTTAATTTGTTTTTTGGTTAGCGAATTTGTTAATTTTGACTCCATTGATTTAAATTGGAGAGGTTGATTTGAAATCATAAATAAGGTTAATTTTGAACCAGTAGACGAATCCTTTCCGGAAATTTGCAAATTCACGCCTGAAAATTTCAATGAGCCGTTTGTCTTGTCGAATGCAGAAGAGCTGATATATTTATCAGGAAGTATTATTCTTTTATCACTTTCAATAAATAAATCAGCCGTAGTATCGGTAGAAGTGTTAAGTTGAAAATGAATTTCATCGAGGATTAAAGAAGTAAGACTTAAATTATCAATTTCCAGCCGGACAATTTTAAGGTCGAAATTTTGTTGTTTTGGGTGAGTAATGATTGTTGTAGAAATTTTTGATTGTTTAATATTGTTTTCAAGTTTTTGCAAATTTTCGGTTACGGCAAGAGTAGCGTAACGTTGATGTAGAGAGTAGTCAATATAGCTCAACGGATTAAGATTCATTTTTAGTACATTATTCTTATGAGAGGAAAATTCCTGGGAAATTAAATAGGCAGGTTTTACTTGATTTTGATCAGAAATAAATTTCCAGATAAGTTTATTTGTTTCATCATCCAATAAATTAATGTTGTCGGATAATTTGTAATAGACGTCTTTTCCGGAAACGGAAAAAATAATATTTGCAGCTCTTTGGGCAGCAATATTGTCAGATTGATCTTTCTGTTTATCAATTTTATTGAAAATATTTTTATTTATAGTCTGATAGATCTTTTGATAGTTTTCTTCAGAAGGCAACAAAAAAGCTTTCCGAATTCCATTTTTCAAATTAGGCAAACGGTGAGAAATAGTTCTGTTCACGATATACGGCAGTCCGGAAGTTTTTAATTTCCATAAGGGCTGCCAAACAACCCATAAAGCGGCTATAAAACCGGTTGACAATATGATTCCTGAAACAATTAACCAATTTTTCTTTTTGTTCATCCAGGGATAAGATATCATAAGATATACTTTAGAAATTATTATGCGTTTACCATGTCCGCAAATTGATAATCCTGATTATATGACAATGGAATATTTGTCGCGGGAACGGTGGATCAGTTTTTGGTACCAGACCATGGAGGTTTATAAAACTTCCCCAGCCAAAGTCTTAGAAATTGGTCCGGGACCGGGCATAGTTTCAGAAATATTAAGAAGGATGAAAGTAAAAGTTACGATTTTAGATATTGATCCGAAATTAAACCCAAATATCTGTGCGGATGTGACAGCCTTGTCGTTTACTGATAAATCTTTTGATACTGTGCTGGCAGCCGAGATTTTGGAGCATATTCCGTTTAACGAAGTCCCAAAAGCGTTAAAAGAATTATCAAGAGTTTCCAAAAAGGCTATTGTAATCACTTTACCGCATTTTTCGCATTTTGCTCCGTCAATAGCTTTAAAATTATTTCCGTATGTCCCGCGATTTTCTAAAGTATTTCCTATTTCATTGCCAGTTAAGCACAAATTTGACGGCCAGCACTATTGGGAGATTGGGAAATCGGGGTTTCCGTTGTCAATTGTAAGACGGATGTTGGTTGAATCAACCGGAATGAAGTTAGTTAGAGATTATTTGATCGAAGAAAATCCGTTTCATCATGTATTCGTATTAAAATCAAGAATAAATTAAAGATTTATGTCTCAGTCTCAAACAGCAAAAATTATTTTATTATTATTTTTTTTGGTCAGTTTAACTTGGAGTATATTCACTCCGGTATTTGAGGCGCCGGATGAAACGACGGCTTATGAGTATGGCAGATATTACGCCCGGACATGGGATTTGCCGGTATTAACAAAATTACCTCTGCCGCAAGGAGTTCATCATTGGGAGCCATTATATTTTATACTTTTGGGGAGAATCGCAAAAATAGTGAATGCCCCCTTGAGCGATGATAGCCGTTATCATTATTCTGAAAGTTGGACCAGAATCAGGGAAGAAAATCCGATAAATTTATACCGCCACGAGGCTAGTGAACTTAATTTTACCTGGGATCATCTGGCCTGGTCACTTCATTTAATGCGGTTACTTTCGGTTTTTTTGTCAACCGGAAGTGTTTGGTTTCTTTATAAAACAGGGAGGGAGATTTTTCCACAGGAAAGCCGGATACCGATATGGTCAATGCTTTTATTTGCTTTCAACCCTCAATTTGTTTTTTTCTCCGGGGTTCTCAACGTTGTAAATATGATTAATTTCAGTTTTTCTTTATTTCTTTGGTTGTTAATTCGGTTCTTAAAGAATACTTTACATAGCTTTATAGATATTTCTTTACTTGGAATCATGTTCGGAGTCTCGATTTTATCCAAAATGACGGCTTTGGCAACTTTACCGGTGGTCTTTATGGTTATTTATTGGCAACGGATTAGAATAAAAAAACCGATTGTCAGCACGGTTGTTTTATTTCTGACTGTTTTTTTTCTGACAGGCGGTTGGTATTTGGTTAGAAATCAGGCTTTATATGGTGAATTTACCGGCTCCAAAGCGCATGTTCTTTACCGGTTCGGGAAAATAACTAATCCGTTTTTAGAAGAAGTCGGATTACTAAACTTTATTATTTCTTACCCAAAGACGCAATGGACGACTTTGTGGTCTGGATATGGCTGGATTACTATTTATTTGCCGTCAGTAGTACCTTTCCTTCTTGCTGTACTTTATTTCCATGGTCTGTGGGGATTTGTTGGAAATTTAAAGAAAACTAAAAATGTTATGAATTTACCAATGCAGCAAATACAGTTACTTGTATTGGCTTTAATTCCGCTTATAGTTTGGCTGGGGATCACCAGGGCTATTTTTATCATTGAGGTTTTTCACGGAAAGGATTTATTGTTTATCAGCGGGGCATTGGCAATAGTGGTTGTTTACGGACTTAGTATATTTTGGAATAAATTAAGTCATTGGGGTCAGGTATTGATGCGGACGAAGATTATGGCTATAACCTTTTTGACCTTTTTTTCCATGTTTTGGTTTCAACAACAGAACATGGCCCGTTTCGCCAAAGGTATTGCCGGAGTCTCAGATATAACTGCAATGGCGGTTATTGGAGTGGAGACAGTTTTTGGTACCCTATTTGTTTGGGCAGTCGCTAGCAATTTACGAATCAGGAGAACTACAGAGCGAGCTTTGTTTAAAAGTCCTCAAATAACCATAATCTCATTATTATTATTACTGACGTTGATTGACGCAGTTGTATTATTTGGATTGGTTGTTCCTTCGTTATATCATCAATCTTTATGGGATTTGCTGAAGATATTTAAGAAGTGAGACAAAGATGAAGAAAAAGCTTAGCCTAATTTCTATAAGCGCATTTTTAAGTTTTGTTGTGATTGATTCTTTGCTTTATAAATTAATTCAAAAGCCATGTACTACGGTGATGCCGGATAAATTGGTTCATCACAGTTTAATTCCAAATAAAGTTTGCCATAAGAAAACCAATGAATTTGAAGTTGAATATAAAGTTAATAGTTTGGGTTTAAGAGATAAGGAATTTCCTAAGGTGAAACCAAAGGGTGAATACCGGATATTATTTTTGGGTGATTCTTTTATTGAGGGGATAGGAGTTAACATTAATCAGACTCTTGTTAAAGAAGTTGAAAGAAGGTTAAAGGCATCAACCGGAAAAAATATTAGAGCTGTTAATGCCGG